>ENA-ORCR01000031-ORCR01000031.1-marine-metagenome-genome-assembly--contig:-NODE-31-length-197091-cov-29.481412_pt1 | contig 197091 bp, 194 predicted proteins | sample MGYA00237782_ERZ508514 | MGnify/ENA primary metagenome ERZ508514 (study PRJEB26185, sample SAMN06268960) | marine metagenome | isolation source: Eden Landing Ponds, San Francisco, CA, USA | place... | reverse complement strand
CTGGACCAAAAAGCGCTCGCTCCGCTCGCGAGAGACAGAATCAGTCAGGCCACCGGCGTCCGCTCGACCACCGTTCCGTTGTACGTCGGGTACTGTTGCGACCACCTTTTTCCGCTCGGGTGTCCTCGCGCTCACTTCCGTTCGCGCTGCGGGTACCGCTCGCGCAAAAAGCTGGACCAAAAAGCGCTCGCTCCGCTCGCGAGAGACAGAATCAGTCAGGCCACCGGCGTCCGCTCGACCACCGTTCCGTTGTACGTCGGGTACTGTTCGACGATTTCGCCCCGGTCGAGGTCGCCGTCTTCGACCATCTCTTCGAGGAGCCACCACGCCACCTCGACGTGGTCGGATTTGACGGTGTAGTACTCCTCGGGGACGCCGAGCACCTCGAAGCGTTCGGGGGGTGTTCGGGTCTTGCCGTAGACGAGCGTGCCGTCGTCGGTGACCTCGTCGAACGAGCGCCGGATCGACCGGGCCATCCGCTTGAGACGGCGACGGTGCTGGGCGGCGTCCTTGAAGACGCTCGTACAGAAGTACACCTTCTCGTGGCCGCCCATCACGTCCAGGATAGCCTCGCGCGAACTGCGGTCGTCTTCGACGCTCTCGACGGCACTCATGTGGTCGTCACGCAACTCGAAACCCTGCTCCTGCATCCGTCGGTAGTTGCCCTGGCTCATCTCGAACTCGTTGACGTTACAGAAGTCGGCGGCGCCCTCGTCGAGGAAGTCGAGGAACTCTGTCTCCGGACGGATACCCGGGATCTCGAAGGCGGGCGTCAGACCCTCCTCGCGAGCGACGTAGAGGATGTCCTCCCACTCGGTGCCGTGCAGGTCGCCCCACTGTTCGTAGGGCGGGTGAAAGCGGATCTCGTCGAGGCCCGCTTCCGAGAGCCGGCGCATGTTCTCGCGGCCGCCGGTGATACCGGTGTAGAGGTGCGTGTGGAACTCCTCGCCGAACTCGTCTTTCAGCAGGGAGAGATAGCGCGTGGTGCGACCCATCGCCTCCTGGGGTTCGCCGCCCGTCACGGACGCCCCCAGCGCGTCCATGCGGTGGGCCTCTTCGAGGACGTCCTCGTCGGATTCGACGGGGCGCTCGTTGGCGTAGACCTGGTCGACGTTCTTGCGGTTCTCGCCGAGAGGACAGTAGAAGCAGTCGCGCTGGTCGCAGTACCCGTAGACGAACAGGACGAGCTTGCCGCCCTCGGCGCACTGCTCACAGCCCTCGGATATCATCGGTTCCGTCTACCCGGTCGAGCGTCAAAAGTCGTGCGAAAGGACTCGGACGGGTGTCGCCCCCGCGTTCGACGCGGGGCAGGGGACGCGTCAGAGGACGTCAAGCGTCACGGAGCGTCAGTCCGCGTGCGGCGAAGTCCTCGTAATAGGGGTCGAACCCGGCCGAGTCCCCACCGATGCTGACGGGGCCCTGGTCGGTCTCGACGACGAGGGCGTTCTCGACGGGGAAGGAAGCGTTCGCGGGCGCGACGAGACTCTGGCGGACCTCGCGGACCGGCACGCCCTCCAGCGTCCGCTCGCCGTCGGTGTTCGTATCGACGACCTCGACGTCGGCGAGCAGTTCACGGCCGGCGTCCACGTGGCGGGCGGCGGCGGTCACGCCGTTGCGGAAGTACTCGAACGTCGCCGGGAGTTCGGGCGGGTCGGCGACGAAACGCGAGTCGGCCATCGACCAGACGTTGCTCACCATGTTACCGTAGAAGCCGTTGGCGACCTCCGGTTGGCCGAACGTGACCGCGTACTCGTCGCCGTGGCGACCGGTCAACACGCCGTGACTCCCGACGAGTCCCGCGCGGTTGTCCCGGAGGACGAACACCTGCGGCCGGGCGTCCCACGTCCGGACGACCGACGCGTACCGGCCGAAATCCGCGACGGCGTCGGCGACGATCTCCACGTCGGGCGCGACAAGACAGAGATACACCGTCACGCCGCGCTCGCTGGCGTCGGCGACCGCTTCACGGAGTCGCTCGAACGCCGTCGCGGGCACGACGAGGAACACTTCCCGAGTGGCGTCGGCGAGAAAGCGCTCGGCGCGGCGCTCGACGGTCTGGCGCGAGCGGACGACCTCGAAACCGACGTCGACCGCGGCGGGCTCGCTGTAGACGTCCTCGACGGCGGACTGCAGGTCCGACAGCCGCCGCGACAGCTCCGCGACCGCCTCCGCCGCCGGCCGCGCCCGCAACACCGTCGGACTCGACCCCTCGTCGACGGTCAGGAGCCCGCGGTCGACCAGCGTCTCGGCCACCTCGTAGACGTACCCCTGCGAGACGTCCGCCGCGGCCGCGACCTCCCCCGTCGTCGCCTGTCCCCGCCGTAACACCGCGAGGTACGTGTCGATCTCCTTGCGGGAAAAGCCAAAAGCCGTCAGGTGCTCGGCGATCCGCGTCTCACTCATCGATGTATTTCTTGTACTATCTACACAAACCTTTTCCGGAATCGTGGCGAAGCGACGGCTATGACCGACGACGCGAGGCTTGCAGGGAAACCACAGACCTCCGGAGGGCGAGCAGCGACGTGAGCCGGGACAGGAACGGGAACGGGAACGAGAATCGGAACCGGAATGGGAACGGGATCCGGAATCGGCGACTCTGGACGGCGACGATCTTCCTGACGGTGGCGGTCGCGGGAGCGGCGATACAGGTTCGCGGTGCGGTCCTCCCCACCCTGGAAGGGTTCTACGGCGTCCCCGAGTGGCAACTCGGCCTCGTCGCACCCGCGGGGACGGTCGGCTACCTGCTCGTCATGCTCTTCGTCGGGTCCAGCGCGGGCCGGGTCGACACCCGGACGGTCATCACCCTCGGCGCGTTCGGGACGGCGGCTGCGCTGCTGGCGATGGGGCTGGCACCGACGTTTCTCGTATTTCTGGGCGCGATGCTCGCCCGGGGCGCGGCGATGGGACTGGTGCGCGCGCTCGACCGTCCACTGCTCAGTCACTTCTATCCCGACGACCGCGGCCGCGTCTACAACCTCTACGACGGGATATGGGCCGCCGGTGCGGCGCTGGGACCGCTGGCGGTCGTCCTCGCACTCGCGCTGGGGTCGTGGCGGCTCGTCTACCTCGGACTCGCCGGTACGGTGCTGGTGCTCGCGGTCCTCTTCTGGCGGCTCGACCCCCCGGACGTCGGCGGGAACGAGGAGCCCCTGACCCGCGACCGTCTCGTCGCGCTGCTCCGCCGGCCGGAGATCGTGGGGATGCTCGCCGCGCTGTTTTTCGTCATCGGCGTCGAGGGGAGCCTCTTCACCTGGTTGCCCTACTACGCGGGGGCCGAACTCCCCGACCGCTGGGCCGAGTTGACGCTGACGCTCATGCTCGCTGCCTACGTCCCGGGGCGGTTCGCCTGTGGCGCACTCGCCGAACGCGTGGGCTATCTGACGCTCCTGACGGTCGTTCTCGGACTGCTCGTGCCAACCTTCGCGTTCACGTTCCTCGTCGCCGACGGACTGTGGGTGCTGGCGGGCGTCGTCGCTATCGGCGTGCTCATCTCGGGCGTGTTCCCGACGGCGGTGGCCTACGGGACCGACGCGGCCCCCGAGTACAGCGGCCCGGTCAACGCCGTCGCCTCGGCCACCGGGTCGGCCGCGTTCGCGACGGTCCCCGCTATTCTGGGGGTGGTCATCGGCGGGTCGAACGCACGGTCGGCGATGCCCCTCCTGGTCGTGCCACTCGCCGTCGCGTTCGGTGTGGTCGTCCTCGCCAGAATCGCCGAGTACCGGCGCGACCGGCACCCGACCGGCGACTCGGTGCCGAACGACGACTGACCGGCGACTCGGTGCCGAACGACGACTGACCGGCGACTCGGTGCCGAACGACGACTGCTGGCGGTCGACTGCGGCGACGGACGCCCGTCCGTCCAGGTCAGTTCACGTCGGCAGCGGGGCGGGACGAGTCGGCGAACTCCGGGAAGACGAGCGCGTAGGCGCCGGCTGCCGTCACCACACCCGCGAGCGTCGCGGCCTCCACTGCGAACAGCGCGAACCCGGCAGCGATGCCCGCCAGCGCCACGAGCGTCAGCGTCCAGTGGCGATCCATGCACACCAGTCACACACGCCGACGCAAAAACACCCGGCAGACGGCCGTCTGACGGCGGTCGTGGCGTCGCCGGCCGTAGCGTCACAACTCTCTGCGGAACGCAGTGACGGGGCCAGCGAGCGTTCCGTGCTCAGCGTTCCTCTTCGATAGCGTCGGTCACGCCGTCGACCACGCCGTCGCTGACGTTCCCGCCCTCGACGACCTCTTCGGCGGACTCCTCGCCGACCTCGAACAGGAGGTTCTTCACGAAATCGAGTACCATCCTCCACACCCACAGCCGACGCGAGTATAACTGTTTCGGCGATAACAACTCTCTCGCCGGCGCTGGCAGGTGTCCCGGCGGTGGCAGAGCCCGAAGAGCGACAGCCCGAGGCCGTGTTCCGGCCGAGCCTGTCACTCGTGTCCCGACGAAACCACCAAATAGGCGGGTGCGCTTGGTCGGGGTATGACCGAGCGGACGGCGGCCGTGACACGCGAGACCGCCGAGACCGAGATCGAGGTGACCCTCGACGTCGACGGCGACGGCGACGCCACGGTCGAGACGGGGATCGGCTTTTTCGACCACATGCTGACGGCGTTCGCCACCCACGGCCTGTTCGACCTCACCGTGCGCTGTGACGGCGACCTCGACGTCGACGACCACCACACCGTCGAGGACGTCGCCATCACGCTCGGCGAGGCCTTCGACGAGGCGCTGGGCGACAAACGTGGCATTCGACGCTTCGCCGACCGGCGGGTCCCCCTCGACGAGGCGGTCGCCTGCGTCGTCCTCGATATCAGCGGTCGTCCCTACTTCGAGTTCGACGGCGAGTTCTCACAGGCGTCGGTGGGCGGGATGACCAGCCACATGGCCGGCCACTTCTGTCGCTCGCTGGCGACGAACGCCGGCCTCACGCTCCACGCGGGCGTCGAAGGCGAGAACGCCCACCACGAGGTCGAGGCGCTGTTCAAGTGCCTGGCGCGCGCCCTCGACGACGCGACACGGGTCGACGACCGCCGGAGCGACACCCCCTCGACGAAGGGCGAACTCTGACGATGACGGGGAAAGACACCGGGGCATCGGCGACCCCGGCCCGGGCGACCGACGGTGGGGAAGAGGGCGGAGCCACGGAAGAGCGCGGAGCCACGTTCGACGCGATCATGGAGAAGTTCGCCGACTCGCCCAGCCAGCAGGCCGTGATACGTCTGCTCCTCGAACGGGGGTTCTCGGTCAACGACGAGGGGCGGGTCGTCTCGGGCGGCATCGAGATCGCCAACACCGGTATCGCCCGCGAGGTGGACGTCGACCGGCGCGTCGTCGACGCCACCACCGACGCCATCCTCGCCGACGACCAGTTGCGCCCTATCTTCCAGAACATCTCGGCGATCCCGAGCCTGCTGGACCTGGCGCCGGTGCTCGACCTGACGGCGCTCACGGTCACGGTACGGGACGCCGACCAGCCCGGCATCGTCGCCGCCGTCACCGGTGCCATCGCCGACCACGGCATCTCCATCCGCCAGACCATCACCGAGGACCCCGAGTTCACCGACGAGGCACAACTCTACGTCGTCACCGACGAACCCCTCCCGGGCGACCTCATCAACGAGATCCGCGACATGCCGTTCGTCCACGCCATCGAACTCCGGTGACGGGGTCGACGGACAGGCCGAGAGCCACGCGTCGACGGACGTCCGGTCTCAGAGTCGGGTCGCGGCGTCCAGCGCGATCCCGATCGCCCGCTCGACGTTGTTTCGGGCCTTCTCCGGGAGTTCCTCGTCGTCGGTCTCGCCTTTCTGGGTCCCCTCGACGAGGTTGCCGTCGACTGTACAGATGGCACCCGCCCGCAGGCCCTTCCGGCGTGCGAGCGTGAAGAGCGCGGCGGCCTCCATCTCGACGGCGAGGATGTTCGCGGCCTCCCAGTCCTCGACGTACTCGTCGGTCTCGGCGTAGAAGGCGTCGTCCGAGGCGATCGGACCGACGTGGACGTCTTCGTCGTTCGCTTCGGCACCGTCGACTAGCGCCGAGAGCGTCTCGTAATCGGCCACGGCGGGGTACTCGACGGCCTCGTAGCGTTTCGTCGTCCCTTCGTTTTTCGCCGCGGCCGTCGCGACGACCATGTCGCCGATCTCGATGTCCGACTGGAGCGCGCCGATGGTTCCCACGCGGACGAACGTCTCGACGCCCACGGCGGCCAGTTCCTCCGCCGCGATGGTCGCCGACGGACAGCCGATACCCGTCGAACAGATCGTCAACTCGCGCCCCTCGTAGCTGGCGTTGACGAGTTCGTACTCGCGGTTCTGGGCGACGTGCTGGACGTCCTCGCACTGTTTCGCGATGCGCTCGACCCGTCCCGGGTCGCCCGGGACCAGTGCGATATCGTGAACGTCGCCCTCCTCGACGAGCAGGTGGGGTTGTTTCGCCATGTGTACCCCGTCGGACGGGGCCGGGAAAACGATACCTGTCCGTGGACGCGACTGTCGAGTTGCCGGTACCCGAACCCACGTTTCGACACCAGATCACGAACCCCTTCGTTTCGTGTCAAACCCGCTCTCTCCGGCGATTATGCTTCTGACCCCTCCATTTCATCTCGAAATAGGCCACGGTCTTGCGGTTTTATCTCTCTATTTCACTTTCACCCCACCCCGTCAGACGCTCGTCATACGACCGCAGTCTTGCGATCGTGCGCGAGTCGGCGGGCCGGCCCGGGTTCCAGTCGAAACAGAGGGATCGAGTCGGCGGCGAGTCCGATTCGACCGTCGGGAGTGTGACCGGGCGATCAGTCCAGTTTCTCGAAGGTCGTCTCGGCCCACTGGACGGCGAAGTCGGCCCCGTACTCGCGGTAGGCAGCGGAGTCGAGCGCGCCGAACGGCGCCGGCGGTTCCGTCCCGTGTTTGACGGCCGCACAGGCCAGTTCGGCGGCGTCACCGAACGCCGTATCGCCGGTGGCCAGGTCGCCGGGGATGTCGGCCAGACGGGGTTCGAGTCGCTCGCCGGCGTCGACCCACGCGTCGAAGAGGTCGGGGTGGTCGGCTTCCCAGTCGGCGAAGACGTCGCGGGTGTGGACGCCGAGATACGCCTCGTAGAGAGCCGCGGCGAGCTGGTAGGTCTCGACGGGGTCGAGGCGCTCGCGGGCGGCGTCGGCGAGATCCGGGTAGCGGTCCTCGAAGAAGCCGAGGAACTGTTCCGGATGACCGAGACCGACCTGGACGAGCGCCTCGGCGACGAGGAAGTCGACGAACGCGTCGGGGGACCCCTCCAGGCGTGGTTTGACGAGGACCACGGGGGGAGACGTCTGTCGGGTCCAGGCGACGCCGCCGTCGCCGGGCGCGCCGACCGTAAAGTCGCCGCTCGCGTAGCGGACGAGCACCTCGGGGGCGTCGGGCGGGAGCCACGACTCTGGGTAGGAGACCGGGTCCAGCGAGTCGACGAGCAGTCCGAGGTCCTCGGCGCGGGCACTCGGTAGCGTCTCGAAGTCCCGGTCAGTGTCGATGACGAACGCGTCCGGCGCGTGAGCCTCGCGGACAGCCGCGAGTGCCGGCGAGAGGTCGCGGTCGGTGAACGTCACGACAGCAGGACGAGCAGCGTGACGACGGCCAGCAGTGCGGCGGTCCCGATCGTTCCGAGCGTGATCTTCGTGGGCGTGCTCATACACGCCGGTTCGACCGCGAGACAGTAAATCCCGTCCATCCGGTCCGACCGTCACACGACCGGGAACTGCTCCGACCGTCACACGGCCGGGAACCGGTCCGAGAGTTTATATACAATTGCCCGGCCACCCCGCGGTGCATGTTCGAGCACGCATCCAGACGGCAGGTCCTGGCGTCGACAGGGTCGCTCGCGGCCGGCGCGCTGGCACCCGCAGTCCGGGGGTCCACTGGAGCGAACGACGGCGGGACGACACCGGACGCGCCGCCACACCGCTGGACGAGTACGTACGACCGGAGCCCGATCGACGCCCCGACGGACACCGTCGCCAGCGACGACGGCACCGTCACGGTCGCGGGGTTCACCGGCGACGACGTGGCGCCGTGGGTGTTCGGCGTCGGCGAGGAGGGGGAACGACGCTGGGGGACCGTCCTCGACGTCGAGAGGCCGACCCCGATCCGGGGGGTCGCGCCGGCCGGCGACGGCTACGTCCTCGCGGGGACCCGTTCGGAAGGACAGGACGGGGCGACAGTCACGCTGTTTCGCGTCGACGGCGAGGGGGGCCGCCAGTGGCACAAGACCTACGACACGCCGGGGGAAGAGCCACGGACGAACGGGGTCGCGTCGACCGGCGACGGCCACGTCCTCGTCGGGACGGCACTCGACTCGGACCGGCAGATCGCGTGGGCACTCGGCGTGGACGACGCGGGCGAACGCCGGTGGTCGACACCCCTCTCGGAGTACCCGGTCAACTACGCGTTTTCCGTCCGCGAGGGCGTCGACGGGGGGTCGCTCCTCACCGGATCGGTCCGGCCGCTACCGACGGAGTCGGATCCGAACCCACCCTACGACGGCTGGCTCGCGAAACTCGGCAGCGACGGCGAGCGCCAGTGGGCCGAGCGTTACTCCACGCAGACGGCCGAGGGGTCGGGCACCGTCCACATCGTCTACGACGCGGCCGACGACGACGACGGGTACGTGCTGGCGGGGTACGTCGCGCCGACGTTCAGCGGCGAGGCCGGCCGGGGGTGGGCGATGTCGACCACCGCGACCGGCGACGAGAACTACAGCACCGTCGTCGAGCCCGGGGACGGCGGCACCGGACAGCTCGTCGGCGTCTGTCCGGTGACCAACGGGTACGCCCTCGTCGGGACGGGGAAGCCGAGAGCGGCGAACCGGCCACGGATCTGGGGCATCGGCGTCGACGGGTCGCTGTCGCGTAACTGGCGGTTCACCCGTCGTTTCGGTGACGACGACGCCGTCTCGGACGCCGCTCCGACGGGTGACGGCGGCTTTCTCGTCGTCGCGAACACGGGCAGTACGGGCTCGGACAACACGAACGCCTTCACGCGCAAGTACGGCGGCGACCCCGTCTCGACGCCCACCCCAACGCCGACGGCGACACCGACCGAGACACCCTCACCCACGGCCACGCCGACGCCCGAGCCGACGCCGACAGACACGCCGACGGCGACGCTCGCACCGACTCCGGAGCCGATGACGACCGACGAGGCGGCCGAAGAGTCGACACCCGCGGACACCACGTCGGGCGACGGCCCCGGTTTCGGCGCGGTCGGAACCGTGGGCGCGCTCGCGGCACTGACCGGCGGGACCCTCTTCCGGCGCGTTCGGTCGGGAGGTGAGGAGTAGCCGCCGGAGATCACTGGTCATTTAGTGAGACTGTTCGAAGTCCCGACCGCATGTCGAAGCAACTCACGCGACGCCGCCTGCTCGCTTCGGTCGGGGGGATCGCCGGGCTCGCGCTCGGCGGGACAGCCGGAGCGTCCCCCGGTCTCGCAGACCGCTCGACTGCGGACGAACTCCCCCTCCGATGGAACCGCACGTACGCCCCGAACAGGTACAACCAGACCGTCTCGCTGCTCGAACGCGACGACCAGTACGTCGTACTCGGCGCGACCGGCGGCCAGCCGACCCAGCTCAGCGGCTGGCTGTTCGGCGTCGACGCGACGACCGGCGAGGGTCAGTGGCAGACGCCCCTCGAGAACCCCGACCTCGACGGGCAACCGTCGTTCCGGCAGTTCGACGAGACGCCGGACGGCGACGGGCTCGTCGTCACCGGCACGCGGTCGTCCAGCGGTAGCGTCTCGCTGGTCCGGGCCGGTCCGAAAGGTGAGGTCGACTGGTGGGAGACGTTCGGCGCCGGGGCCGAAAGCGGGTCGGTGCTCCTCCCGTCGCTCGCCGTCGTCGAGGACGGATACCTCGTCGGCGCCAACCGGCTCGTCGACCAGGCGATCGACGCCGTCGTCGTCGAGGTCGCCCCTGACGGCAGCGAGCGGTCCCGGACAGCCCTCTTCGAGGACGAACAGTCGACGCTGCTCGACGCGATCCCGGACGGCGAGGGGGGACTCGTCGGCGTCGGGCAACTCCAGGAACGGACCACGAGCACAGCCGACCAGCCGACCGCTCGCGGGGTCGTCTTCCGACTGAACGGCGACCTGTCGGTCCAGTGGCGCCGCGAGTTCACGGCACCGACCGACGGCGACCCGTTCCAGACGAACCGGCTCAACGCGGTCACCCGGACGGCCGACGGGTACGCGGTCGTCGGCGCCGCCCTTCCCCAGGACGCCTCGTCGGTCAGCGGGTGGGTCCTCCGCCTCGACGAGTCCGGGTCGGAGCGTGCGAGTCAGCTGGTCGAGCCACAGCCGGTCACGTCGCTGACGAACGTCGTCGAGACCAGTGACGGACTCACAGTCACCGGGCAGGTCGCCGAGTCGCTCACCGCACAGTCCGCCTCGGGGCTGGTCGCCGAACTCGGCTCCGACGGGGGGAACCGCTGGAGCAAGATCCTCGGGCCGGCCGCAACGAACAACCTGCGGGACGTCGTCGCCACGAGCGACGATGGCGTCGCTGTCGTCGGAATCGCCCAGGCAACCTCACAGGACGCGAATCCCGTGACACAGAGCTGGCTCGTCAAACTCGGCGGCGAGCCCGCGCCGTCGGTCACGACCACGACCACGTCCGGGAACGGTTCGACGGCGACACCCTCGCCCACACCGACGCCGACACCGGAACCGACGCCGACGCCCTCGCCCACGCCGACCGTGACGCCCACGGCGACGCCGACGGACGTGGCGACCGGCACGCCGACCGACACCGGTACGACGACCGGTAACGGTCCGGGGTTCGGCGCTCTCGGCGCGCTGACGGCGCTCGGTTCCAGCGCGCTCTACCGGCGGGTCGCCGATGGCAACGATGGCGACGACGAGACGGAGTGATCCGACCGATGGAACGAGAGCCCTCCCGGCGTCGCGTCCTCGCGTCGACCGGTCTCGCGCTCGCTGCGGGGACGACGGTCGCGAGGGTCGGCGCCGACCGCCCTGACGCCCTCCGGAATCGCTCCGCTGTGGACCCGCCGCGACTGCGCTGGACGGAAGTGTTCGACGTCTCCGCCGAGGACCGCGTCACCGCCGCCGCGACGACGGACGACGGCCTCCTCGTCGGGACGGGCACGACCGCCGGCGACGAAGGGACGGTCCCCTGGGTGTTCGGAGTCGACAGTCAGGGTCGCGGCCAGTGGCAACACCCCCTCCCGGGCGGCGAGAACCCGCGAACGCTGGACGCCGCGCCCGGTCACGGCGGCGGTGCCGTCGTCAGTGGCGAACTCCGCCCGGACGGGAGCGCGAACCAGGCGTTTCTCGACCGCCTCGACGAGACCGGCGAACGCCAGTGGCGGACGACGGTCGACCCGCCGATGGAGGAAGCCGTGGCCTTTGGCGTGACGCGGGCGGAGTCGGGCTACCTCGTGGTCGGCGGGACGCGCGACACCGAGCGAACCCGAACCGAAGCGCTGGTCGCCCGCGTCGACGACGAGGGGACGGTCCAGTGGTCACGGGCGGTCACGGGCGGCCAGCTCTCGCTGCTGTACGCGCTGAAGAGTGCGGGTGAGGAGGCAGCAGACGAGGCGTACGTCGCGTGTGGCGTCGTCCAGCCCGAAGCGACGGGCGTCCAGTCCGCCCCGCCGGAGGGGTGGATCGCGGGCCTCGACAGCGAGGGTTCGAGGCAGTGGTCGGCGACTCACCGGGTCGAGTCCGGCGGCCAGCCCGCCTCGCTTGGGCTCTATCGCGACCTCGTCGCGACTGGCGACGGGTATCTCCTCGTCGGGCGGACGAGACCACCACAGGCCGGCGGGCTGGTGGCCTGGGCGGTAGCGACCGACGCGACCGGCTCCCGCACCGACCAGCTGGTGGGCGACGTCGGCGAATCAGTCGAGGGCAGTCGACTCGAGCGCGTCGTCGAACACGGCGGCGAGTACGTCGCGGTCGGGAGTGCGCTGTCGAGCGGCGCAACCGCCGAGTTCCTGTACCTCGGACTCGACGCCGCGGCGAGTCGGGCGTGGCACACCACCCAGTCGGTCGGCGACTCCGCCCGGGCGACCGCGGCCACGCCGACCGACGACGGCGGGCTGTACGCGCTCGGGACGACGACCAGCACATCGGGCACCGAGTCGACCGACAGCGCTGCCGTCGTGAAACTCGGCGGCGAGGGACAGGCCACGCCCACCGCGACGCCGACCGACACGCCGACGCCCTCGCCCACGCCGACTCCGACGCCGGACCCGACCCCGACGCCGACAGAGGCGCCCACGCCGACGGCGACGCCGGTAGAGGGAGACGGTGAGACGGCGACCCCGGCGGGTTCGGAGGAGGATAGAACGGCGACCACTTCGGAGAACGGGCCGGGTTTCGGCGTCCTGGGGGCAGTCGCCGCGCTGGGCATCGGTGCGCTCTCCCGGCGCATCTCGGACGGTAACCGCGAAGAGTAGGCGACGCGTCGCCACTCGGAACCGTCACGTCGCCAGGAACCGTCACGTCACCCGACGCGGAGCGTCCGCCGGAAGGCGAGGGCGGTGACGAGCGCGACCGCGAGGAGGTAGCCGAGTCCCCACCATATCGGGGAAGGGTCGACGCCGACGGTGAAGGCAGCGTCGAAGGCCAGTTCCAGCGGGTAGTGGCCGGGCAGGTACGGCGCGACCGCGTGGGTCTCCGTCGACAGCGGACTCTGGGCGAGGAAGATATCGAGCAGCGGCCCGAACATGAGGACGTAGACGCCCGCGAGTCGGTTGAACACGAGACCGGCCAGTGCGCCGACGGTCCCGTAGACCAGTCCGGTGAGCGCCGTCGCGGCGAGAAACCATCCCACCTGTTCGGGGACGTGCGTGACCGCCACGACCGCCGTCGAGACGAGACTCGCAGCCACGGCCGCCACTGCGAGAACGCCGCCGCGGGCGGCCAGAATTTCCGGGAGGCTCGTGCCGACGATGGCCAGGCGGGTGTCGGCCGCCTTCGCCGAGCGCATCAGGAAGAGGCCGGCGACCCCGCCGACCAGAGCCGTGGCCATCGGTGCCATCAGCGCGGCGACGACGGCCTGCATGCCGACCTGCAGGGTCTCGCCCGCGACCGTGACCGGCACCGTATCGTCGGGTACGACGCGGGCGAACACCGCGACGAAGTAGGCCGGCAGGAAGACCAGCAGCGCCAGCAGGACGGGCGTCCGGACGTACTCGCGCAGGCCCATCTCGAAGGTGGTGCGCGCGGAACTCATTGGAGACCCCCCTCGCCGGTGAGCGTCGTGTAGACGCCGAGCGTGACGAGCGCGAGGACGCCCACGTACGCGCCGGTCCCGAGTACGTCACCGGTTGCCATCGCGGACCCGTCGACGGCCGCCTCGAAGAGTTCGTGCGGGTAGTGCAGCGGGAGCAGTTTCACGAACGCCGCGTCGGTCTCGACGATCCCGCTCGCGAGCGCCTCGTCGATGTCCGCGACGAAGACCAGCACGAGCGACCCCTCCAGTTCCCGCGGGAGGACGGCGCCGATGAGCATCCCGACGAGTCCGTAGAGGACGCCCACGAGCGCCAGGGTCCCGAACGCGGCGGGCAACGAGGCCACGTCGGTGCGCGTGGTCAACACAGCGAGCGCGATGGCTCCGGTGAGCAGACTCGCGGCGGCGACGGTCAGCAGGCGGGCGGCGAACAGCGTCCCGCGGGGGAAACCGACCAGCGAGAGGCGTTCGTCGGCCCGGCGCGCGCTGATGACCTGGAAGAGGCCGATCACGCCCGGCAGGAAGGCGGCGACGAACAGCGTGCCCGCTACCGCGCCCAGCGTCTCGGGCGAACTCGACATCCCGGGCAGTTCCGGGAACGACGACATGATCGACCCGTAGCTGACGATCACCAGCGGCGGGAGCGCGACGAGCAGCGCGAGGTTGACCGGTTCGCGGAGGAACTCCCGGACCGCCGAGGAGAGTCCGACCTCCAGCCGGCGGGCGCGGCGCGCGACGGCCATCAGCGCACCCCCGCGTCGGCGGCCTGGCTCGACCCCTCGTCGGTGACGTCGGTCAGCGTGCCGTCGGCGAGTTCGACGATCCGGTCGAACCGTTCCTGCTCGTTGATGAGATGCGAGATGATCGCCACGGCCGTCCCGCGCTCGCGGAGTTCGTCGGTCAACTCCCAGAACGCGAGGTAGGTGTCCCAGTCGAAGCCGGTGTAGGGCTCGTCGAGCAGGAGGACGTCGGGGTCGTGCAACAGCGCGATGGAGAGGTTGACCTTCTGTCTGTTGCCACCCGAGAGCTGGTCGACGCGGTAGTCGAGGAACCCCTCGAAGTCCAGCGTCTCGGCCAGACGGTCACGAGCCTGCTCGATTTCGGACTGGGCCATCCCGTAGCCTTCGCCGAACAGCCGGAACGTCTCGCGGACGGTGAGGCGGTCGTAGAGCAGTTCCTCCTGGGGACACCAGCCGACGCGACCGCTCGTCTCGACCGTCCCGGCGTCCGGTTCGAGGGCGCCGACGAGTGCCTGCAGTAGCGTCGACTTGCCCGACCCGTTCTCGCCGACGATCCCGACGACCTCGCCCGCCCGGATCTCGATATCGGCGCCGTCTAACACCTCGACCGTCCGACCGAACGGGAGCCACGAGCCGTAGGTTTTCTCGAGTCCTTCAGCCCGCAGGACGACTGCACCGTCCCTGCCGTCCACAGACTCGACCTCGTCGGTCGGCCCGTCGTCGGTGACAGCGGTCGCGCCACCATCGTGGTCCGTGTCACTGTCGGTGGTCACGGTCGCCCCGGGGTCGCTGTCCGTGCTACCGTCGCCGGTAGCGTCCGTTCCGTCGTCGTCGGTCCCATCCCCCGAATCGTCGGTCACAGAGCTCTCCAGGTCGAGGGTGCCGAGCGGTTCGTCGTCGATGACGGCCTCGACCGCTGCCTCGACGGCTTCGTCGCTCGCGGCCTCGCTCGCGCGTTCGCTGTCGGTCCGGGACTGTCCACGCTGTCCGCCGTCCGCCAGCGCGTCACGACGGTGACCGGCGTGGGCCGTAGTCCCGAGCCACGATTTCGGAATATTCGGCATATACAAAATATTCTGTACGGTGTGATTTATACGTTTCGACTCCGTACGTCGACCACCAGCCAATGAATGACAGAGAGACGAACGGCGAGGCGTCGACGGAGTCGGCGGAGGCGGACGACGAGGTCACAGCGGCACGCGAGGAGGTGATCGAGGCGATGGCCAGGACGGCGGAGGTGTGGGGGGCGAAACGGAGCTACGGGCGGCTGTTCGGCGTGCTCTACTTCGCTGACGAACCCCGCTCGCTGGACGACCTCTCCGACGAGAGCGGCTACGCGAAATCGACCGTGAGCACGGCCATGAGTACGCTCGAACGCTTCCACCTCGTCCGGCGGCGGTCGCTGCCCGGCGAGGGCAAGAAGGCCTTCTTCGAAGCCGAGACCGACCTCTGGTACGTCCTCCAGCAGTTCTTCCAGAACGAGGTCAGCCGCGAGATCCGCATCATGTCCCGCGCGCTCGACAGCGCCGCCGAGCAACTCGAAGCCGCCGACGGCGAGCGCGCCCAGCGTGACCTCGAGAAGGTGCGAAAACTCCAGCACCTCTACGACCGCGCCGAACAGTTCCTCTCGCTCGTGACCAGCCAGTCCGTCGACCGCCTCGCCGGAGTGCTGGAGCGGTTCGGCGACGACTCCACCGACCGGTGACCACACCCGTCCGTTCGGTCTCCCGTCCCGCCGGACAGCAACTGTTAGGGGCGTCGACCCCGACGCTCCGGCCATGACCGACGACTCGACGGCGGAAAACGCGACTGACGACGGGACCGGTTCGGCCGACCCCGACGCCGAACCGGTGACCGACGGCTCCGGCGTGGACGCCGAGACTCTGGCTGACCGCGTCGCCGACGGCGAGTTGCGACTGTACGAACTCGAAGACCACGCCGACGCCGAGACGGCCGCGCGGGCCCGTCGGCTGGCCGTCGAGCGCGACTCCGGTGTGAGTCTCTCGGCGACCGGCGACTACACCTTCCCCGCCGAGAGCGCCGACTCGAACGTCGAGAACCTCGTCGGTGCGGCCCAGATCCCGATGGGCGTCGCCGGCCCGGTCACTGTCCACGGCGACACCGCCGACGGCGAGTTCTACCTCCCCATCGCCACCACCGAGGGCGCGCTGGTCGCCAGCGTCAACCGCGGCTGTTCGGCCATCTCGGCTGCGGGCGGCGCCACCGTCAGGATCACCAAACGCGGGATGACTCGCGCCCCGGTCTTCAGCGTCGCCGACGTCGCCGAGGGCGCCGAGGTCGCCGAGTGGGTCCAGGAAAACGAGGCCCGCCTCGCCGCGGCCGCCGAGGAGACGACCCGTTTCGGCGAGTTACAGGAAGTGACGCCCTACGTCGTCGGCGACAGCGTCTTCCTCCGGTTCTCCTACCACACGGGCGACGCCAACGGCATGAACATGGCGACCATCGCGACGCGGGCCGCCGCGGAGGTGGTCGAAGACGAGACGCCCGCCTCGCTCGTGGCGCTCTCGGGCAACCTCTGTGTCGACAAGAAACCCGCCGCGATCAACGCCGTCGAGGGCCGCGGTCACAGCGTCACGGCCGACGTCACCATCCCCCGGGAGACCGTCGAGGAGCGCCTCGGGACGACGCCGGAGGCGGTCGCGGAGGTCAACACCCGCAAGAACCTCGTCGGGTCGGCGAAGGCCGGCAGTCTGGGGTTCAACGCGCAGGCCGCCAACGTCGTCGCCGGAGTGTTTCTCGCCACGGGGCAGGACGAGGCTCACGTCGTCGAGGGGTCGAACTGCATCACGACGGTCGAGGCACGCGAGGACTCCCTCTACGCGAGTGTGAGTCTCGCCAGCCTGCAGGTCGGGACCGTCGGCGGCGGGACGGATCTCGCCACCCAGTCCGAAGCGCTGGAACTCGTCGGTTTCGCGGGCGGGGGCGACCCGCCGGGGTCGAACGCCGACGCCTTCGCCGAGGTGGTGGCCGCCGGCGCGCTCGCCGGGGAACTCTCCCTGCTCTCGGCGCTCGCCTCGCGTCACCTCTCCAGCGCTCACGAGGAACTCGGGCGGTAGCCAGCCCGCACGACGACGGATTTCGGCCGTTCCCCGCCGGTTTCGTCGCGTTCCACTTTTGCCGCGGTGCTGGCTGGCGTTTACGGGCGTCCCGGTCCACCGTCCGGGTGGCGTCCGTCCGGCAGCACCGGCGGGCGCCGCCACCCATGACCGACCCCGACTCCCAGCCCTCGACGACGACCCCGAGCCCCGCCGTCACGCGCGCCACCCGACTCATGCGACTCGTGAAGTTCGCGGCGACGACGCTGGCTGCACTCGTCACGACCGCCGTGGCGCTCGGGTGGCTGTAGCGACAACCGTTTTGTGCGTGCTGTCCTCGGTTCCGGTAGTGAGACGCAGGTTCGCCGACCGGACGTTCATCTACGCGGCGCTGGCTGGCGTGATCGCGCCGGCCGCCACCATCCGGCTGGCCGCGCTCGCGATAGCCGGTGGGCTCGTCTCACGGTCCGGCGCTCTCGTCTCGCTCGTCGCCGGCCCGCCGCTGCTCGGGGCCGGACTCGTCCTCCTGGCCTGGCGACACGGCTGTACCGGCCAGGACCCGCTCGACCGCGTCCGTACCCGTCGCACGGTCCGCGAGGACCTCCCCGAGCAGTATCACGACGCGCTCTCGGCGTCGACGCTAGACCAGCCTGCCGCCGAGGGGGTCGTCCCCACCCGCCTGTTCGTCTTCGGACTCGTCTACGCGGTGGTCGTCCCGGTCGTCTCACTCGTCGTGATGCTCTGAACGCCGGTCCGCCACGAGGGCGACGGCGGCCGACTCACCCCGGTTCGGTCCCGCCGGCGCCGGTGGCACGGTCGGCCCACATCCCGACGAGTCCGCCGAGGACCACGAGCCCCATGCCGCCCCAGAATATCGGGTCCGCGACGCCGAGCGCGTCTGCGAGACCGAACGCCGTCCAGTCGATTGCGGCGCCCATGCCGAGTACGACCCATCCGAGAGCGACGACGGCCTGTCCAGTTGCTTCGACGCGGTCGTCGACGGCCAGCGCGGTCGCGGCGAACCCCAGAAAGACGACGGCGAGTACGCCCATGACCGCCGGAAGAACGGGTTCCCCCGGGGCGAGCAACAACGCGGCGACCACGGCGACGGCGGCGCCGACCGCGAGACCGCCACCCAGTCGGTACCAGAACCCCCGTTCGAGGCCCTGGATCGCCTTCACGTCCATCGCGTGGCGGTTCGACGGAGTGACTCAAACGCTTTTCGACCGGATCTCGGGCGTGTGACTCTCGCGCGGAGCCGGTCACCGTGTTCGGCCGCGAGGCTCACGACGCCGCCGAGGAACGTCAGCCCGAGTCCGACCAGGAGCGCCGGGTCCGCGACGCCCAGACCCGCCAGGACGGGCGGCTCCCAGCCCGTCGACGCGGTGGCGAGGACGACGACCCAGCCCGCCGTCGCGACGAGGTGGCCGACGGCCCCGGTCCGCTGACCGGTCGCCACCGCGACCGCCGAGGCGGCGAGAAACAGGACGACCGGCGGGCCGACCAGCGAGTAGAAAGCGGCTTCACCCGGTGCGAGTACCGCGAGACCGGCGACCGTGAGGACCCCGAGGAGGACGGCTGTGGCGAACGCGTAGTAGAACCGCGTACCCAGGGATTCGAGCGGGTCCGCGTCCATCACCCGGGACGTCGGTCGTGTGCGCCAGATTATCTTCGAATTACACGAAGTGGGTGGGTGGGTGGGAGGTGCTACAGCGGGTCCAGAGAGGAGGAAACGCGGTGTCCGACGACAGTTCGGGTAGCGGCGGGACGACAGGTGTGGGAACGGCCTGTTCCACCGCCGACCGCAGGGGCTTTGCCCCGGGAGCGGGGAACTCGGGTATGGACGCGACGCTTGCGGACGGAGTCGTTCGCGCGGGGGAGAGCGCCCGCGAGCGCTTCTACGACTCGCGTGGGTACGGCCACCCGGTCGACGGCGGTGCGCTCGAACTCGCGCCCGTCGAGGCCGCCCACCTCCTCTACCGGGGCGACCTGGCGGCCGTCGACGGCCAGCCGTTCCGGACGTTTCTCACGTCGGCGGCCGTCTCCGAAACCGCGTTTCTCGTCTACAAGGACCTGCGCGACCGGGGGTTCTACCTCTCGCCCGCCCGCGACGCCTGGGTCGCCGACGGGATCGATCTCGGTGCCGACGAACCACCGGACGATACCGACGCCGGCGGACCACCCGACGACCGTGCCGCCGGGGTCGACTTCGTCGTCTACCCGCGTGGCTCCGGCCCGTGGGACGACGAGGTGGCCTACCGCGTGACGGTCGTCGGCGAGCGAGTACCAGTCGCCGCCGCCGACCTCGGCGATGCGGTCCTCGCCGTCGTCGACGAGGAGAGCGAGATAACGTATCTCGAAACCAGCCGACCCGAGATCGAGGGGACGAACGAGGTGACACTACCCGAGAACGCCCCCGCCGAACTGCTCGACGAGCGGGTCTTCGTCTGGGACCCGCCGGCCCGCCTCTACGAGTCGGGGTTTTACGGCCAGCGACTCGACGACCAGGCCGGTGACGTCCTGCAACTGTCGCTCGTCGAGGCGGCCTATCTCGTCGAACGGGACGCGCTGGCCGTCACCGGCGGTGCCGGGGCCGTTCGCGACCGTGGTCGGGCGGCGGAAGGGGACCGTTTCGACCGCCGACTCCGCGCGTACACGGTACTGCGCGAGTCGGGCATCGTCCCCAAGACCGGCTTCAAGTTCGGCGCCGACTTCCGAACCTACGCCCACGTCGAGTCGGTCGAGGACCTGGGCCACTCCGAGCTCCTCGTGCGCGTACTCGACGCCCACCACTCCTTCGCGCCCCGTGACCTGGCGCTGGACGTCCGTCTCGCCCACGGCGTCCGCAAGGAGATGACGTTCGCGCTGGTGGAAGGAGGAACGGACGGCGACGTCGAGTGGGTCTCCGTCGGTCGGTTGACGCCCTGACGGGGCCGATCCTCGCGTGTCATAGGACCCTTCGAAGATCCACGTTCGACTGTCTGTGATCGTTACGTTCAGGGTGAGAAGTTACCAATTTGAATGGATAGAGTCACTGCAACCGCGATCGTGATCGTGGGATGGAAGCCCTCGGCGCGCTCGCGAGTCGCTGCGCTCCTCGCTCGCAATAGAGGCGCGTGGCGCCTCGCAGCTCGCGGTCGCTCAGCGACATATCCTCGCTCACTGCGTTCGCTCGGATAGGAGCCGCTGAGGCGACTAGATGAACGCCAGCGGCCCGAGGGCTGTCAACTCTCGGCGACGAGTGCGGTGCTGTCGAAGAGAGGGCTTTCTTCCAGGAACCAGCGACACGAAAACAGCGTTACACTCACACTCTCCTGTGACCGTTTCCACGACACAGTCACCGGTCCGGTAGACGACTGAGCCAGTCGCCCGTCGGATAAGCGAGTCGAAACACCGAAGACGGGACCCCACGGAAGGCCGCCAATGGGACCGACGTTGCCCGAGGAGGCGGACGCGTGGGCCGACAGGTTACAGGCGCGGGTGAACGAGAACGAGCGGTTCGCCGACGCCGCCGGGAGTTTCTCGGCGACGTTCAGATTCGAGCTCCTCCCGGACGACTCGTACGACGGCCAGCCGGTGGCGCTGACGCTCGTCGTCGCCGACGGGGCCTGCGTCGCCGCGCGTGGCTTCGACCGCGACGCCGACTACGACTTCGCCCTCCGTGGCCCGTACGGCGCCTGGAAGGACCTGCTGGAAGACGAGATCGAACTCACGTCGGCGGTGATGGGCGGCCCGCTCGACCTGGAGGGGTCGACGATCAAGTTGATGCAACACCGCGACGCCGTCGCCGAACTCGTCCGGTCTGCGCGGGCCGTGGATACCGAATACGCGCACTGAGACGGCACGAGAAGGGTGGTCGCCTGTGGCTGCCATTGTCTCACCGCGGCGGGCATCTCGTCACTGGGCCCGGTCGCGAACCCGCCGCACGCCAGCACCGAAGGCGTAGCCGACGACAGCGTGGGCGAGTACGAAGCCGATCGAGAGCGCGAGTGGGAGCAGCGCCCGCCGGAATACACCGACCGGCGGGGCGGTACAGACGCTCTCCCCGGACGGCCGGTCGAAACACCCGTAGTAAAACAGCCAGTATTCCCCGCGGAGTGCGAGTGCCAGTCCCGGTGTGCTCGCTCCGACGACCCCCACTGTCGGCCCGAAGCCCAGATAGCCGGCGATCGCGCCGACGATACCACCGAACCCCGCGACGGCCCAGGCCACCTCGAACTCCAGCCAGCCTGGCGAGAGCAAGAGCACGTGCCCGACCAGCAGGACCGCCCCGGCTGCGAGGCTGAGCCCCCGGAACCGCTCGCGAGTGAGTGTGCCCCCTTCGAGGTCGGGCCGCTGGGGTTCCGTCACGTCACGGAGAATGTTGGACTCCCAGAAAAAGGATCCACCCGTCGCTATCCCCCTCACCCGTCCATTCCACCGGTATCTCTCCGGTGCTCACCCGCCCTCTCGTCCGTCCCTTCCACCGGTTCCGCTCGTTCGACGAGAGCTCTACTCCTCGCGTCGGGGGACCTCGTGGCGGCCGAACCCGTAGCGGAGTCGGTTGGCGAGTCGCCGTGCGAACCGCCCGGGGCCCTCGCCGCCCGCCGACCGGGAGTCGAACCGTTCGGCCAGCGCGCCGTAGATGAGCGGCACCGGGACCTCCTGTTCGAGCGCCTCCTGGACCGTCCAGGTACCGGTCGACCCGCCCTCGACGCGGTCGGCGACGGTTCCCAGGTCCGAGCCCTCCTCGCGGAAGGCCTCTTCGCAGAGTTCGAGCAGCCACGAGCGGATGACGGCACCGTTGTTCCAGGTGCGCGCCACCGATTCGAGGTCGAGGTCGTAGCGGCCGTTCGCGAGCAACTCGAACCCCTCGCCGTAGGTCTGCATCAGCGCGTACTCGACGCCGTTGTGGACCATCTTGACGTAGTGACCCGACCCCGCTGGCCCCATGCGGTCGTGGCCCGCGGGCCCCGTCGCCACGGCGTCGAAGACCGGTGTGAGCTCCTCGTAAGCCCACGCGGGCCCGCCGACCATCAGCGAGAAGCCCAGTTCAGCGCCGGCGGGGCCGCCCGACGTCCCGCAGTCGAGGTAGGCGGCCTCAGTCGCTTCGGCGCGTCGGACAGAGTCCTGGAAGTAGGAGTTACCGCCGTCGACGACGATATCGTCACCGTCGAGGTGCCCGTCGAGGTCGTCGAGCGCGGCGTCGACAGCCTCGCCCGCGGGAACCATCAGCCAGACTCGCTTTTCCTCGCCGAGTCGCCGTGCGAGATCCGTGACCGAGTCGGCGGGCGTGGCGCCCGCGTCGGCGGCAGTCGCGACGGCTTCCTCGTCGAGGTCGAACGCGACCACGTCGTGGCCCGCGTCGATAGTGCGGTCGACGACGATCTGTCCCATCCGCCCGAGTCCGACGACGCCCAGTTGCATACTCGCCGGTCGCCGGGCGGGCAGGTAGGGGTTGTGGTTCGAACGCCGACTGGAACCGACCGTCGACGAGTACGAGGAGCCGGGTCGAACACGTCGCCTTGGCCGACCGCTTCCGGGGGTCAGTAGCCCTCGACTGCGACGCCCAGCTGCTCGACGTCGTCGACGTTTTCGGTGACGACCTCGCCGAAACTCACGTCCTCGCGCTTTTCGGCGCGCAACCGCTCGTAGGCCACCTCGTCCAGGCCGATCGTCTTCGCCCCCACGACTCGTGCTCGTGGACACAGACACCAGAGCGTGTGCGGCGAGCAGTGTCGGACAGGCGACCTGCTACCCTTTCAGTCCCGTCCCGGTGAGTGCCACGACCACGTCGTCGGCCGAATCGAGTACGCCCCGCTCGCGGAAGACGTCGAGTGCGGCCGTCGCCGTCGCACAGGTCGGTTCGACGTGAAACCCGGCCCGTGCGAGCCGGTCGTGTTCACGCTCGGTCGCGTCCGGGCCGACCGCCACGGCGTCCCCACCCGTCTCGCGGAGCGCGGCGCGGACCTGGTCACCCCGTGCGGGGTCGCGGATCTGGATGCCGTCGGCGGCTTCGTTGGGTTCCGTCACCTCAGCGCCCCCGGTTGCGTTCCCGCCGAATGCGTCGGCGAGAGGTGCCGCTCCGGTCGCCTGCGCACCCAGGAGACGCGGGACCTCGTCTATCCAGCCGGCCGCTTCCAGGGCGCGAAAGCCCCGATAGGCGCCCAGCAGGAGTGTTCCGTGACCCAGCGGCGTCACGACGGCGTCTGGCACCGTCCAGTCGCGCTGGGCGGCCAGTTCCATCGCGAACGTCGCCGTACCGGCGAAGAAAGCGGGGTTCCAGGCGTGACTGGCGTACCACGTTCGCTCGTCGGTGTCGTCGTCGGCGCCACTCTCCGCTCCGGGCGTGGTGGACTCGACCGCCTCGATACACGCCTCGGTGACGTCTCCGCGCGAGCCCTCGACCCGCACGACGTCGGCGCCGGTTCGCTCGATCGCCCGCAGCTTCCCCGGTTTCGCGTCCGCCGGGACGTAGATCTCGGCGTCGATCCCGGCACGAGCGGCGTAGGTGGCGACCGCGAGGCCAGCGTTCCCGGAGGAATCCTCGACGACGCGGTCGACGCCCAGTTCGACCGCCCGCGAGAGCGTCGTCGTCGCGCCACGGTCCTTGAAACTCCCCGTCGGGAAGAGCGATTCGAGTTTGAACGCACAGCCCCAGTCGGGAGCGTCGACCAGCGGCGTCCAGCCCTCGCCGAGTGTGACCCGGCGGTCGACCGGCAGGAACTGCTCGAACGTCCAGAGACCGCGGTCGCGGTCGAGGGCGGCCGGTGGCACGTCCGATTCGGGCAGCGGCGTATCGGCGAAATCGAGCGCGTGGCCGCAGTCACACCGCCAGACGTGAGTCGCGGCGTCGGAGGTTCCGTCAGCGGCGTCGGGGTACTCGCGACCACAGGCCTCACAGACGAGCATGGGTCGAGTCTGGCGGGCACGCGTCGTGTAGGTGTCGGTCGACGCCACGGGGACAGCTCGAGAGACTGCTCGGTGAGTAGTTTGTGCGTATTGAACGATCGCGCTATCCACGAACGTACGCCGAGCGCCGGAAGAGCGAGCACTTCCGAGCCCTCGTTTGCTTCGCTCACGAGGACGAAGCGAGGCGTTTCGCCGTCAGAGCGGACTCTGACGAGCCTCGCGTCGTCGCACTCCGCGAGACCCCGCCGGAGCCGTCGAAGACGGCGGAGGCGGCCTTTTTCACCCATGTTTTTGCCGGGAGTGGTGCCCGCAGCGAACCCAGTGAGCGAGGACACCCGAGCGGGAAAAACATGGCCTGTACCGATCACTGGGCAACTGTGAGTCGCCTCCGAACGCCACCGGACCGCACCGATCGTCCTCACAGCAGGGCATCGACGGCGAGGAACGCGCCGTAGGCGACGCCGAGCGCGAGTACCAGTGACCCGACCCACGCCAGCACCGTCTTGCCCATCTTCTCGCCGCTGACCGCGCTGTTGCCGGCGGCGTAGCCGCTCCCGACGATGGCACTGACGATGATCTCGTTGAACGAGACGGGGATGCCGAAGAAGACGGCGGTCTGGGCGATGGCGAAAGAGGGGATGAGCGCGGCGATCGACCGGCGGGGGCCGAGCGAGGAGTAGTCCTGTGAGAGCGCCTTGATCATCCGCGGTGCGCCGGTCCACGAGCCTATCAGGAGGCCGATACCGCCGCCGACGAGGACCGGCAGGATCGGGACGCCGAGCGGGCCGACCAGTGGGAGGAGCGGGCCGATGGCGAGGCCGACCTGACTCCCGCCGGCCGAGAAGGCGACGAGGCCGCCGAGGACGAGCAGGAAGTGACGCTGGCCGCGTGCCTGCTGACCGCGCAGATCCCACCAGAGTGCGACCGTCGCCACGGCCCCCGCGAGCGCGGAGACGGCCACGCGGACGAGAAGCGGCGCGAGGTCGGTACCGGCGGCGAGGGTGGCGACGAGCGAGGCCTGTTCGCCGCTCGCGCCGAAGAACGTGAACTCGATGTTGGCGAGGATGACACCGACGACCCCGGCGAGCAGCGGAACGGCGATCCGTTCCGGGACGCGCTCGTCACGGAGCGTCGTCGCGGTGGCGTACGCGATGCCGCCGCCGAGGAAGGGAGTCGCGACCCAGAGCGCGGCGATCTGGCGGTACTTGGCCCAGGCGGGGTCGCCCCCCAGCGCCAGTCCGACGCCGACGACGGCGCCGGTGACGGTGAAGGCGGTGGCGATGGGGTAGCCCGCAAACACGCCGATAGCGACGAGGATCGCGGCGGTCGTCAGCCCGACGACGGCGGCGGTCGGGGTGAGCGCCACGCCGCGGATCAGTTCCTCGCCGACCGCCTCGGAGACGTTCGCTCCCTGGAGAACGGCGCCGGCGAGGCCGAGGATGCCGACGATGAAGCCGGCGCGCATGATCGAGATGGCGTTGGCGCCGACGGCGGGCGCAAAGGGGGTCGACCCCGAGGACCCGGCGCCGATAGCCCACGCCATGAAGAGACTCGCGCCGGCCGCGACGAGCAGGATCTCGACCGATGCCATTCTCCCGGTGCTAACGTAGGTCGGTACAATAGCCTGCCGGTGTCACTGCTGCGAACGGGACGACCGTCAGGTGGTGTCCGCGTCGGCGTCGACGTCCGTCTCGGGGGGTTCGACGCCCTCGGCGGCCTCGACCGCGGCGGTCTCTTTCTCGGTGTCGACGTGCCAGCGGTCGACGTCCTGCTCGTAGTCGGCGAGTTTGTTCGAGACCCGGATCTTGAGGTCGTCGTCGTTGACGTTGATCTCGAAGACGTACTCCGGGCGGTCCTCGCCCGAGACCCGCTGGAGGTTCGCGCTCACGAGTTCGTTGTCGAAGTAGTAGGGCGCGATACGCGTCATCACGTTGCGGTAGACGGCGTCCTCGACGGTGCGGACGGCCTTGCGCCCGGCGGAGTCGGCCGCCCGCCGGACGTAGTCGACGGACTCGCCCCACTTGTCGACGGCCTCGTCGGGTTCGTCCAGGTTCTCGTAGGACTCGGTGAGCTTCTCGCCGGCCGTCTGGAGGTCCTCGTCGGGGTCCTTGCCGGCTTTCTCGCCTTCCCCCTCGTCGACGCTGGCCTGGTCGGCGGTCTTCTCGTTGACGTCCTCGTCCAGGCGCTCGTGACTCTTGGGACGCCACTCGTCGAAGGCTTCGAGGGCGTCGCTGTCGACGGGTTCGCCCTCGTCGTCGAGGTCTTTCAGCGCGCGGACGACCCGCTCGCCGTGTTCGACGACGTCGACCCAGCCGCCACGAACTTCGAACCCGGAGACGCTCTCTTCCACGGTTATCGACCGTAGGTGAGTGCCGTCGCGAACTCGTCGAGTTTGCGCCTGACGCGCCCGGCGACGACGGCCGGCGCGGCGGCCCTCCGTAACTCGTCTTCGGAGACTTCGATCCGCTCGCCACCGAACGGGTCGCGGTCGGCCGCCTCGTCGTCGGACTCCGCCATGTCGACGACGCTTGTCATGCTGCAACGACCGCAGGCTTCGGATCGGTTCGAATCCATCGCTGTTCGCCCGCCTGTTCGCGTTCCCCGCGGTTAAAACTTGCTCGCCGCGGTTCCACCGTCCCGGGCCACCGGGCGACGTTTTTTGTACCGGTGGGTCCTCAGTCGTGGCACTGATCCCCGGCGCGTGCCTGGCATACGTACGTGGCCGGCAGTACGTACGTGGCCGGCAGTTGTCGTCACGGGTGCACGTGCCCGCGCTGGGGGGCCCCCACGGTGGTGAGTCGACAGTGAGCACCGACGGCCCCTACGACGCGCTCGAACCGGCCGAGAACGACCCCGACGTCCCCGACTGGGACCTCCTCGCGGTACTCGGGGCGATAGGTCCAGACCAGGCGGTGATACGCGCCAGCGACCGCGAGGGCGAACACGACGGTCGAGGCGCCGAGTGCCGTCGGGACCGACACGTCGAACGCCAGGAGGTAGACCGGACCGAACGAGTAGCAACTCGCGAAGGCCGTCCCGAACACGACCAGGAACGGAACCGGGTCGACGGGTGTCCCCCAGCGGTTGCGCACCTCCATACCGGCAGTACGCGGTGCCGAACCGTCTGTCCTGATGGAAGACGACACGAGTCCCGCTGCGACGCGCCCCCGTCGGGTCAACGCTACGACACGCCCCCGTCGGGCAAGAGTTAGTAGTCGGTCGCCCGACGGTCGGCACATGGTGCTCGATCCGCACACGCACGCGTGGGGACCGCCGAGCGAGACACACCCCTGGGTGAACGGGCCGATCGTCGACGCGGTCGACAGCTTCGACGTTCACACCGTCTACACGGCCGACCGACTCGTCGGCGACATGGACCGGACCGGGGTCGACGAGGCGGTCGTCGTCGGTTACCCCATCTGTGACTGGACGGACAACTGGTACACCCGCGAGGTCGCCGCCGAGTACGACCGCCTCCACGGGATCGTCATGCTCGACCCGTTCGCCGACGACGCCGCCGACCACCTCCGGGACTGCATGGCCACAGAGGGCGTTCTCGGCTTCCGGCTGGGTGCCGCGTGCCCGCTCGACCGGATGTGGGAGACGTTCGAGCCCAGTGTGACCTGGCTCCGCGACACCGTCGAGGAGACCGATTTCTGGGAGGCCGCCGTCGAGACCGACGCGACCGTCCAGATACTCTGTGACCACGGCCAGCTAGACCAGGCACTCGAACTCGTCGAGGCCTACCCCGGACTGGACTACCTCTTCGACCACTTCGCCCACGCCGGGCCGGACACGCCGACCGACGAGGGGACGTTCGCCCGGTTCGCCGACCTCGCCGAGTACGACGGCGTCGCGGTGAAAGTCTCCGAGATGAGCCACGCCTCGGACTCCGAGTTCCCCTACGCCGACATGCACGGCCACGTCCGGTGGCTGCTCGACGAGTTCGGCCGCGAGCGGGTTATCTGGGGGTCGGACTACCCCAACGTCAGCGACGTCGCGACCTACGGCGAGGCGCTGCGATGGGTCGACCACGTCGACGGGCTCTCAGAACGCGACCGGACGTGGCTCACCGGGCGGGCGTTCCGCGAGCACGTCGGGATCGACTGACCGGCGGCGTTCCGCGAGCACGTCGGGATCGACCGACGACCGGCGTCACGGTGCCGATTCGCCCCCGTCGTCTTCCCGCGGCGCCACGTACGGTTTCCCGCAGTGAGGACACTCGCGGTAGTTCCGCTCCAGTTCCGCCCCGCAGCTGATGCAGACGAACGGCGATTCTTCCTCGCCGAGCCAGTCGTCGAGTCGGGAGAGAAACCCCATGTATTACTCGAACGGTTCGTCCCGGAGTACCTAAATCATCGGCCCCGTGGACTCGACGGTCGACTTCGTGTCGCGGACTCGACGACCGACTCCCCGGGAGCGGTGGTCCCGTTCGCACAGTGGTCGAGTTCCCGGCAGAGCCAGTCGGCGACGGTCGTCGCGAGTCTGCGGTGTGCTTCCGACGTCGAGAGCGTCGCTGGCTGGTCCCCGGATTGGCCCGCGTACCGGCCGGCCTGTGAGTGGTTCATCCCCTCGATACGGACGACCGAGCGTGGCTCGGGCAGGTTCGACTCCGTCTCGGCGAACCGCTCGCGGTTCAGGACCGCGTCTCGCGTGCCGACGACCGAGAGCGCGGGCATCCCGCGGATCGGGCGGTCGCAGTAGGCACCGACGAGGAGGAGTCCGTCGACCGTTCCGTTGTTCGCGCCGGCGTACCGGCAGGCCATCGCCCCACCCAGGGAGTGGCCGCCGACGACCCAGCGCTCGACCTCGGACTCGCCCGCGAGGACCGCGTCGGCACGTCCCTGTGAGAAGACCGCGAGATTGACGCGCATCTCCGGCACGATAACGGTGACGTTCGCGCGGGTCGCGATCCGCGCTGCCGACGGCAGGTAGGCGTCCGGTGCGACGCGACCGCCCGGGTAGAAGACGACACCCAGGCGCTCGACCGCCGGGTCGGCGTCGCGGACGACGTAGCCGCCGTACCCGCGCTCGACGGTGACGTTCGGGTCCGCGCGCACCGACTGCTGGACGTCCGCCGGCGCGTGGAGTGCGAAGACGCCGAAGTAGAGATAGAAACCGACCGCGCCGACGACAGCCAGGACGAGGACGGCGACACCACTGAGCGCGAGAGCACGACGACGGCCCACCCCGCTGACCCGGTCGCGGATCGCGTCGGTCGAGGGCAGTACCATACCGCGAAGGGAAGGGTCGCGATCGTGTCAAACCCACGGGTGGGCCCGTCAGCGTGTCGACTCCGGTGGTAGCCCCGTCAGCGTGTCGACCCCGGGAGTGCCCGCACACGCCGGCTTCGGCCCCGGGATTCATCTATCGGGCCACCGAGTCGCAGGTATGCAGACACCGGTCGAGTACCTGACCGACCTCCTGAGCGAGACGGCGGCGGAACTCGCAGACAGCGTCGCAGTCGCCGTTCCGCGGTTCGTCACGGGGCTGGTCTTCTTCTCGGTCGCGTACGTGGTGATCCGACTCGTCCTCGCGGTCGTCCGGTCGCTCCTCGAAGGGATCTATCCCGAGAGCCAGCACCTCGTCGCGCGCCTGTGGACCACCGTCGTCGGCGTCTTCCTCTGGTTCGGCGCGGTGCTCGTGCTCCTGAACATCCTCGGACTCGGCGAGGTGGCGGCGAGTCTCGGCACCGGCGCCGGCTTTCTCGCGCTGGGCGTCTCCTATGCCCTCTCGGAGATGATCGAGGACGCCGTCGCGGGCGTCTACCTGCTGCGCGACCCCGATTTCAACCCCGGGGACCGGGTCACCACGCAGTCCTTTACGGGCACGGTCAGCAGTATCGAACTCCGCAAGAGCCGATTCGAACTCGACGACGGCGATACGGTGGTGCTGGCCAACCGCGACGTCGAGAAGCGCTGGACGAAAGAATCGGGCGGCTGAGTCGAGAAGGTGGGTCGGGCGGCTGGGTCGAGGGGGTGAATCGGGCGAGCGGAGCAACAGCGAGCCCCCTCACCGGCGGGCGGCCTCGCGCTGGTCCGGGATGAGGTCGAACGCCGCGTTCGTCTCACCGAGTACCAGCAACGCGAAGTACCGCAGATAGGTGATAACGGGCACCTGGACGAGCGCGGCGACAGCGACGAGGCCGGCGACGAACAGCACGCCGACGATGACGAGCGCCGGGATGCCCAGCGCCGGGGTGAGGAGGAAGAGCAACACGCCGACCCCCGCGAGCACACCGATGGGGATCAGTAACACGATAGCCAGCACCGCCGTGACGGCGGCGACGAGGAGACCGCCGACGAGCGCGAGGACGAAACTCACGACGGCGTAGGCGAGGTACTGCGTCCACGCGCCGGCGAGCGTCGGCCAGAAGCGCCGCCAGCCCGCCAGCACGCCACACTCCTCGACCATCATCACCGGTACGACGAACATCGTGGTGAAGCCGTCGACGAGTCCCGTGACGACCGCCAGCACGACGAACACGGGGATCAACACGACGACCAGAACGAGCGCGCTCACCGCGCCGACACCGAGCGCGAGCGGCACGACCAGGAGTCCGAAGAGGACGAGCACCGTCGCGAGGACGAACAGTCCGACCGCGAGTCGGAACCCGAACAGGCGCGTTCCCCGACGAAGGTGTCGCGACCAGTACGCTCGCACGCGGACCTCCTCCTGACGGAGCGACTCGACGAGGACGAACTCCATGACCGAGCCGACGAACAGGACGGCGAGAACGACGAGGACGGCGAGTCCGACCGCGACGGCGACGGCGATCCACACCTCCGTCGGGACCGTCGAGAAGTCGCCGTTGGAGGGCGTGGTCCCGTCGGCGGGGACGCTGAACTGGACACTGTTCGCGCCGACACCGGGCGTGCCGACGAACAACCCGACGAGTGCGAGTTTCAGCCACCGCGAGCGGTCGACCGGACGGAGAAACGCCGACGTCGCGCGGTAGGCGTCGTCGACTGCTTCGACGGCGTACAGCGCCATGCGCCGGAGTCGAGGCTACGAGAGAAAGGTATGCAGTGACTAGGCTCCGGTACGGTCGACGTAGGATTCCCACGGAGCGTCGGACCGGGGCTGATCTCGGTGGGTCAGTCGGACCGGGGCTGATCTCGGTGGGTCAGTCGGACCGGGGCGGAGCTCGGTGGGTCGGACTGTGCTGTGCTACGACCGTCTACTGGCGGCGCTGTCTGGGGTCGAGCCGGTAGCGGACCGTGGACTCGCCCTCGAAGGTCGGGCCCGGGCCGGCGCGTTCGAAGCCCGCCCGTTCTGCGGCCTCGCGAGTTTCGGTCTCGCCTTCGGGGGCGAGTAACTCGACGGCCATGTCCTCGCGCTCGGCGAATCGGAGCGGTTCTTCCAGGAGGCGGTCGGCGACGGTCGCGTCCCCCTCCAGCTGGGTGACGTGGACGGTGTCGGCGCGAGCGTCGTAACTGACGAACCCACAGACTGCGGCGCTATCGACCGCTGTCCCGGCCGCGTCTGTGGTCGGATTCCCGTCCCCGGCGCCTGTCCCACCAGCGTCGTCGTCCGAGTCGGCCTGGTCGCGGTCGCGGTCACGTTCGACGACGCGGACGGTCCGGTCGTGGACGAGGTTGCGCATCACGTCGCGGGGCGAACCGGTCAACTCGGCGAGCCGCTCGGCGTCTGCCTCGACGGCGTCCCGCACGTCCATACCCGACGGTTGCTCTGCGTACCATTAAATCCACGCCCGGCGACCCGCCGCGTCCGGTGGCTGCGGTCTTGCGTGTTTCGAGCGTCTCACGCGCTCGCGAGGGGGCCGTCTTCGGAGTCCCCGTCCCCGTCCCCGCGTGTTTCGGCGGTCGAGTCGGTCTCGACGCGTGCGGTCTCGCCGTCGGGAAGACGGACGGTGACGGCGGTACCGTCGTCGGTATCGACCGACCAGGAACCTCCGAGGGCAGTGACGCTCCACTCGACGACCCACAGACCGATGCCGGTACCGTGGGCGAGCGCCGTCTCGGTACCGCTCTCCAGGGGGTCGAGTTCGCCGGCGGGGATCCCGTCACCGTCGTCGCTGACGGTGAGCAAGAGGTCACAACTCCCCTCGCTCTCACTCACTGTGTCGCCCTGGCTCTGGCCCCGGTCCTCGGCGTCGTCTGCCCCTGTACCGACCGTCGCGGTCACCGACAGCACCGGGTCGTCGACGTGTTCGAGTGCGTTCTCGACGAGGTTGCCGACGACGAGTCGGACCCACCGCGGGTCCGTCCGGACCGTCGCGTCGTCGGCGCTCACCTCGATGCGACCCTCGCGGTCGCGATAGTCGTCGACGGCGTCGGCGAGGCAGGCGCGGACGTCGACCGTCCGGTAGCGGGGTCCGCTCTCTCTGAGTCGTTCGAACTCGCGGGCTTTCTCGCCGGCGTCCAGCATGTCCGCCGCGGCCGTATCGATCATCTCGGCCAGTCTTTCGGTCCGCTCGTCGTCGGCTTCCTCGCGCAGGACCTCGGCGTGGCCGGCGACGGTCGTCATCCGGTTGCGGAGGTTGTGCCGGAGCACCCGGTTGAGCACGTCGAGGCGTTGCTCGCGGCGGTGCTCGCGGGTGACGTCCTCGAAGACGAGTGTGGACCCGACGCGGTCGGCCCCGGGATCGGTCAGCGGCGAGCGCGAGATGCGAAACTGGCGGGACTGGCCGTCGACGCGGGTGGTGAACACTCGGTCGTCCCGCGGGAGGTGGCCGCCGTCGGCCAGCGCCTCGTCCCCGGTCCCTGTGTCCAGTACCGTCGAGACGGGCGTTCCGAGTGGGTCGGAGGCGAGAGTACCGTGTTCGACCAGCGTCTCGGCAGCGTGGTTGTACTCGACGACCCGGTCGTCGGTGTCGAGGACGAACACCGGCGTCGCGATGTCGTCGACCGCGTTCTGTTCGGCCGCCCGCCGGGTCGCGGGGTTGGTCTCGAACATGTCGCTCTCGACGAACGCGTAGGCGTCGAGGACGACGTGGGGACGAACGCGGCGCCGACGGCGACCAGTCCGGGCACGGCGTCGAAACCGAGCAGCCACGCCACGACCGCCGCCGTCGGCGCGACGCTGCTCAGCGAGACTGCCGCGGCCTCACGGCGGTACAGCGGCCCGTAGTCGATGACCGTCTCGAGCAGGAGCAACACGCCGACGCCGGCCAGCACCATCCCGAATCCGACGGCCACGTATCCCCAGGGGTCGACGACGGCAGTCGCCGCGAGCCCGCCGTCGGCGGCCGGCCGCCACACCAGTCCGTGGAGAGGCGACGTCGCAGTCGCGAGCGTGTTCACGGCCGCCAGTGCCAGCACCACCGTGGTCGCGCGGTTCTCGAACGCCAGCGGCCGCCCGGTGTAGTCCATGGCGAACGCGAAAAACAGCGGCCCGATCGACCCGAACCCCAGCCAGGCGACCGTCGACAGCGCGACTCCGGTGGTCCCGCTCGCGAGGGGGAGCACAGTTGCTCCGAGACAGAACATCGCCTGGGCTGTCAGTCCCGCCATGAACCAGTTCGCACCGGGTTTACCCCTGTGACGCCACAGGTAGGCCACCAGCGCGAGCGTTCCGACGCCTGCGATGCCCGACCCGACGGCCAGCCACCCGACGCCCGATACGACTTCCTCCATACACTGTCGACGACCTGGGAGCGGCTAAACCTGGGTCCAAACGAGTAAGGTGTGTGACGGACTGTCGCCCGGGTGTCACCGGGACCGGACCGTGGTGTCGGGACGGGACCCCGGTGTCGGACCGGGAGCCCCATCTATACCCCTGCTGAACTTCGTGTATATCTGGCATCCCCCTGGGGTGACCTCTCGTCGCCCGAATCGAACACGGTCCAGTGGTCCCCCGGTATCCAGGTGCTTCGCTGACCGCTCCGTGAAACAGCACGTCGGGAAGTGCTTCGCACAAGACATTTATCGGCGAGTGGCGGAGTCGCACTGTGAAACGGACTCCCCTCCGGAACGCCGTGAAGCAGACCTCCCTCCGAGAGATCGTTCTCGCACTCGTCGTGGTCTCGATGGCGCCAGCGCTGGCAGCGTGCGTGGGAACCACACCTGCAGATAACACGACGGACGACCGCGCGAGAGAACGAGCTATCGCCGCCGAAGAACAGTACCTCGCGGACCGGCTGGGGAACGCGACCTGTCTCGAAGAGTGGGGGACGGAACCGACCACCGGCGAGGTCGACGCGACCATCGCGAACCGTGCTGCGGACGTCGTCTCCGTCGAAGTGACGCACCCGTACTGGTATTCGATGGGCCGCGACGAGAGTGACAGTATCTCCAACGCCGTGTACAACGTCACGTCGGCGGATATCGAACGAGTGAGCGGCGACGACGTCTCGCCCTGTTGAATCGGTCGGGTCAGTCGTCCCGGTTTCTTCTGCGTAGTCTCGCCGCTTTCGTTTCCGTAGTCGCGTCTCTATATACTGAGACGCCCCGAGATGGACACAGTTATTCGGGGTGGCATGCAAAGCCACGCCACCAACCATGTACGCTTGGGTGATACCATGCGCATCGTAGTGAAATTCGGGGGCACGAGTCTCGGAAACGGCCGACGAGTCACGCGGGCGGCCGACTCGATCGCCGCGGCCATCGAACAGGGCCACGAGGTGGCGGTCGTCGCCAGCGCGATGGGCAACACGACCGACGAACTGCTCGAGGACATCGAGTACGACGCCACCGAGGAGTCCCGCGCGGAGATCGTCAGCATGGGCGAGCGCATCTCCGTCCGGATGCTCGCCGGGGCGCTGGAGGCCCGCGGCATCGACGCCGACTTCCTCGAACCCGGCAGCGAGGGCTGGCCGATCATCACCGACGAGTACGGCGAGGTCGACGTCGACGAGACGACCGAGCGCGCGAACGCACTGGCCGGCCGCCTCGCGACCACCGTCCCCGTCATCACGGGCTTTCTCGCACAGGACCTCGCCGGCAACGTCACCACGCTCGGCCGCGGGGGCTCGGACACGACCGCGGTCATGCTCGGCAACTACATGGACGCCGACGAGGTCGTGATCGTCACCGACGTCGAGGGCGTCATGACCGCCGACCCGCGCGTCGTCGAGGGCGCCCGCAACGTCGGCGAGATCTCCGTCGACGAACTCCGCTCGCTCTCCTTTCGCGGCGCCGAGGTGGTCGCACCCTCCGCGCTCTCCTACAAGGACGCCGACCTGGGGGTCAGGGTCGTCCACTACCAGCACGAGGACCTGCTGACCGGCGGCACCTCCATCGAGGGGGAGTTCCAGAACCTCATCGACCTCGAGGAGGCGCGCCTGTGCTGTGTCACGATCGCCGGCCGCGCCATCCGCAACAGTCCCGGCATCCTGGGCGACCTGGCGACCGCCCTCGGCGACGCCGACATCAACATCGAGGCCAACTCCTCCGGGATGGACTCGCTGACGTTCTACGTCGAGGAATCGGACGCCGAAGAGGCCGAATCGATCCTCCACGACCGCATCGTCGCCGACGACACGCTCTCGTCGGTGACGGTCAAAGACGAGATCGCCGTCGTCCGCGTCACCGGCAGCGACCTCCCCAACCAGCCCGGGACCGTCAAGCGGGTGACCGACCCGCTGGCCGACGCGCACATCCACCTCTACGACGTCATCACCTCCGCGACGTCTGTCTCCGTGTTCGTCCCCTGGGAGGACCGCGAACAGGCGCTCGGGCTCGTCCAGGACGCGTTCTAGGGCTCGGTTCCTCCGCTACCGCTCGTCTCCCCGCCCGGATTCCGCTCAGTCCGTTCCGTTCCCGCTGTTGCTCGCGTTCCGTTTCCCTTCCGTTCCCGCTGTTGCTCGCGTTCCGTTTCCCTTCCGTTCCCGCTGTTGCTCGCGTTCCGTTTCCCTTCCGCTCCCGCTGTCCCCGTTCCGTTTCACTGCCCCGACCGCAGGCGCGTCCCGATACGCACGGGGAGATCGGCGTCCTTGACCGCTTCCACGACCCGCTCGACGTCGTAGTCGACCCGATGCCCCTCGATCGTGTAGTCGTCGAAGTCGAGCACCGCGTAGGCCGCCCGCGGGTCGCCGTCGCGGGGCTGGCCGACGCTCCCCGGGTTCATCACGAGGCCGGTATCGAAGGCGGCGTGGCCCTGGACGTGGGTGTGGCCCATCACGAGGACGCCCTCGTCGCCGAGCATCCCCTCGCTGTACTCCTCGGGGTAGGTGTACCGGTCGGGGTCGGCGGGGTGGCCGTGGACGATCTTCAACCGGCCGTCACAGACGACGCGCTGGTCCGGGAGGGCTTCGAGCCACTCTATCTGGTCGGTCGAGAGCGTCTCACGGGCGTGCCCGACCCCGGCAGTGGCCATCTCGTTGAAGCCGTAGGCGGCGTCGAGGGCGACGGCGCGGTCGTGGTTGCCCATCACCGTCGGCACCGGTCCGTCGGGCAGTGTCGCCGCGGCGGCCTCCGACAGCACCGAGTGGTCGCCCCGCATCGTCGCCACGCACTCGGCGTGCCAGGGGTTGTAGCCCACGACGTCGCCCGCACAGACGACGCGGTCGACCGCCGGCATGTCCGCCAGCACCGCCTCCAGCGCCACCAGATTGCCGTGGACGTCCGCGATGACCCCGACTCGCATGCCGTGTGCTGGCCCGGCCTTCCTCTTAACTTCGATCCCTGCGTGGGGAGGTGCCCCTGCGTGGGGACACGCCGTCCGGCGACCGACGCCGAGGTTCAGCAGTTTCGAGGCGGAGCCCCCGGCCTCAAGGAGCGAGGTGCGTATGCGCCGAGGGAGTAGGGTGGGGTAGTTTACTCGTCGCCGTTGACGATCGCGGTCTCGAAGCCGTCCTCGGTCGACCCGGAGACGCCGACCGCACAGACGGCGTGTTCGAACTCGTGGTCGTAGAGTTCGCGAGCGGCCCCCGGTGCGTCGGTCGCCGCCAGGTCGAAGGCGCCGGGACTGTCCCGTTCGTAGGTCGCCACCAGCGTCGGTTCGGTGACCTCCTCGACCAGTAACGCGTCGCGCCGGACCGTCCCGATCACTGCACCCGGTCCCTCACTGTGCGTACTCGGGTCGTCCCCGGGCACGCCGACGACCCCGGCGACCCGCGGCGTGTCGTAGTCGTCCTTCTCGAAGTCCAGCGCGAGCAGGACCTCCGCCAGCGCGTCGCGAGCGGGGTAGCCCAGCGCGAGTTTCTCGGCGACCGGGTCGACGTGCGAGCCGTTGCCCAGCACCGCCCCCCGCTCGGTCACCTGGAGGCAGTTGTAGGCGATGTAGGGGTTGTCCGACTCGGGGGCGTCCTCCGTCGGGCCCACCGTCACGGAACCGGCCTCGTGAGCGGTCGCTTTCCTGTTCGGGAACGAACGCGAGGAGACCCGATAGGCCCCCACGTCCGGCGCGACGACGACAAACCGTCCGACGTACATGGCCGCTCCTCCGTCGCAGTCCCGAAAGTAGGTGTCGATCCCAACCGGGGCTCCACACCGGGACGAACGACTGAACGGTCGAGAGCCGCTCGCGGCCAGTCTCCCGGACCGCGACGACCGAAACCAGTGGTGAACTCCGACAGCACGTATTTACCGCTGGCTGGCGTAGTTCGGCCGTGCTCCCGCCGATCGCCACCCGCTTCGTCGCAGGCGAGACGGTCCCCGAGGCGCTGGAACATGCCCGGGAGAGGAACGCCGACGGGGTCGGGGTCATCCTCAACCTCCTGGGCGAACACTACGCCGAGCGCGCGCCCGCCGACGCGGATGCCGCCGCCTACTGTACGCTCCTCGACGACCTCGCCGGGACGGACCTGCGGGTCCGGCTCTCGGTCAAACCCACACAGCTCGGGCTGGACGTCGGCGAGGCGGTCTTCCGCGAGACCCTCGCCGAGGTCGTCGAATACGCCGACGAACGCGACCGGTTCGTCTGGATAGACATGGAAGACCACACGACGACCGACGCGACGCTCGACGCCTACGAACACCACGCCCGCGAGCACGGCAACGTCGGCGTCTGCGTCCAGGCCAACCTCAGACGGACGCGTTCGGACCTCGAACGGCTCGCCGACCTGCCGGGGAAGGTACGACTGGTCAAGGGCGCCTACGACCCACCTCCGGAGATAGCCTACGGAGAGACGGAACGCGTAAACGAGGCGTATCGCGACGACCTCGCGTACATGTTCGAACACTTCGAGGACGGCGTCGCCGTCGGGAGTCACGACCCGGCGATGGTCGAGTACGCCGGGCAGCTACACGACGAGTACGGGACGCCCTACGAGGTACAGATGCTGATGGGCGTCCGCGAGAAGACGCAGGTCGAACTCGCCGCCGACCGCGAGGTCTGGCAGTACGCTCCCTACGGCGAGAAGTGGTTCTCGTATTTCTACCGGCGAGTGCTCGAACGTACCGACAACGCGACGTTCGCGATCCGGGCGATCGTCAATGGATGACTCTGTGACAGGACGACCGGCCCGAAGGAACACGCTGATTAGCCACGGGTGACAGGTAGGGGTAGATGAGTTCGGCCAGCTGGAAACGGGACTTCGCGAGCGGGTTGGTCATCCTGGTGCCGTTGCTGGTGACGGCGTACATCATCGTCTGGCTCTACACGGCGCTGGCCGCCGTCCCGCTTCCGGTCGAGGACGTCTTCGTGACGATCGAGGGTAAACCCTACAGTCTCGAAACCCCGCTGACCGTCCTGCTGACGCTCGTCATCTTCGTCCTCCTGGTCTTCTCGCTGGGGTATCTGATGCGGACGACCTTCGGCGACGTCGTCGAGGGCGGCCTCGACGGCGTGATGAACCAGTTGCCCGGACTGCGGGTCGTCTACAACGCCTCGAAGATGGCCGTCGAGACGGTCGTCTCGGGGACGGACGAACTCCAGGCGCCGGTCAAGATAGAGACCTGGCAGGGCCTCCGGATGACGGCGTTCAAGACGGGAAAAACGACAGAGGACGGCCGCGACGTGCTCTTCTTGCCGACCGCACCCAACATCACGACGGGGTTCGTCGTCGAGGTCGACCCCGACGCCTACGAGGAGACCGACGAACGGGTCGAAGAGGCCCTGACGCGCGTACTCAGTGCGGGATTCGGCGAAACCGACACTCCCGACGTCCCGGTCGTCGACGGTGACGAGGACGGCGAGAGCGAGACCGACTCCTCGCCCGAGTAGGGCTCAGCTGATGTGGGCGGCGATGTCGGCTTCGGTGATGATCCCGACGGTCGACCCGCCCTCGACGACGAGCACGGCGGCGTTGTGGTTGAGGTAGTCGTTGATCTCGTCGAGTGTGGCGTCGGGTTCGACGCTGGCGACGGCGTCGCGTTTGATCTCGTCGACGGGCAACTGGCCGACGTTGTCGGTGTCGGCCGTCTCGGAGCGCTGGCGGATGTCCGAGTTACCGATCAGTCCGACGGGCGTCCCGTCGCGGACCACCGGCAACTGGGAGTAGCCGTGTTCGTCCATCCGCTCGCTCGCCTCGTGGACCGAGTCGTCGGGCCGGACGCTCACGACCGATTCGTTCATCAGGTCCTCGGCGCGCAGGATACCCCCCTCGGCCTCCTCCAGGGCGTTGACGATCCGCCGGAGCGTCGAGAGCCGCGGGTCGACGTCGCCACCCTCGATGCGGGCGATGAGCGGCTGGGAGACGTCCGCCCGCCCGGCCAGGTCGCTCTGGGTCAACCCCAGTTCGTTCCGGCGTTCCCGCAGGTCCGCCGGCGTCGGCAAATCCATACGCTGGAATAACCACAGGTAATATAAAAATCCACCGGCGGCGTACGGTGTCCGTCCGCCGGCCAGTGACCCGGTGAGGCCCGGTCCCGGCGGGGCGATTCGACGACGCACAGTATTTCCGACTGGACGCCCATTCTCGGATATGAGCGACGCAGACGCGAACGTCGAGGACCAAACGGCCGAAACGGCAGAGAGCGACCTCCCCGCGACCGACGAGGAGTGGCGCGAACGGCTCACGGAGGAGGAGTACCGGATCCTCCGCGAGCAGGGGACCGAACCGAAGTTCAGCGGCGAGTTCCTCGAAGTCGACGACGAGGGAGAGTTCACCTGTGCTGGCTGTGGGGCGGCGCTGTTCTCGACGGGCCAGCAGTTCGATTCGGGCCACGGCTGGCCGAGTTTCTTCGACGTCGTCGAGGAGGGCAACGTCGAGACGCGACTCGACACCAGCCACGGGATGCGCCGCACGGAAGTCGTCTGTGCGACCTGTGGCGGTCACCTCGGTCACGTCTTCGACGACGGCCCCGAACCGACCGGCAAGCGTTACTGCATCAACTCCGCGGCGCTCGACTTCGACGCCGAGGAGTGAGACGGCCACTCGGAACGGAACCGGTCAGAACTGTCCCGCCCGGCTATCAAATCGATCAGTCCGGGGGGAACCCTTTTGCGGGTCGTTGGCGGTGTAGCACGTATGAGTTCCGAGCACGCGTCGGACGTCGACCCCGAGGCGGTCGAAGAGGACACCGCCGCCGTCCTGTTTTCGGTCTTCGGGTTCGACGTCGTCCTGGAGGAGGCGTTCGTCTCCTTCCCCTGGCGAGCGGGGCTGAAACGCGGGCCGATCGCACTCCTCGTCACGTTCGTCCTCGTCTTCGCCGTGGCGGCCGCCAGCGGCGTCTCCGGCGGGACGGTCGCCGGCACCGCAGTCTACCTCGCACTGATCGTCTACGGACTGCACGGTATCCCCGTGGTCGGCGGACAGGTCCCCGGCTTTCTCGAAGGCGTGGCGGGCCCGCTCCTCGATATCCCCGTCCTCCGCGGGTTGGTTCTGACCGGGTCCGGTCACGGTGACCCCATCGGCCACCTCCTGGCCACGCTCGGCGGACAGACGGAAAGCATCGGGCACATCAACGCGCTGCCGGCGGATCCGACCGTCCCGATCGCCGTCTACGCCGCGATCCCGGCGGTCGTGCTCGTCGGCGTCGGTGCCGAGTTCGCGCTCCGCTACTGGCGCGAGGTCACCGTCGACTCCGTCGCCGAGGTCGCTCGCTTCGGCGCGGCGGTCGCCGCCGGCTACGTCCTCGTGCTCTTCGTCGGCTCGTTTTTCCTCACGATGGTCGGTATCCGCGGCGTCGTCCTTCCCGACCGCTACCTGACGGTCGTGCTGGGCTTTGCCTACCCCGCCGTCTTCGCGACGGCCGGCGGCCTCCTCGTCTACGCCCAGCAGGAACTGCTGTAGTCCGGACGTTTTTGCCCGACCGCGTCCAACCCCCGGTAATGAGTCGCGCCCGCAAGCCAGAGTGGCTCAAACGCCGACCGCCGGCGGGCGAGCGCTTTACCGAGATCAGGGAGACGCTCCGGAGTCACGACCTCAACACGGTCTGTGAGGAAGCCAACTGTCCCAATCTCGGGGAGTGCTGGTCCGGGCGCGAGGGTCCGGGGACGGCGACGTTCATGCTCATGGGCGACCGGTGTTCGCGCGGGTGTAACTTCTGTGACGTCGAGACCGGCGGGATGGACGCCCTCGACGAGGACGAACCCGAGCAGGTGGCCGACGCGGTCGCCGAGATCGGCCTCGATTACGTCGTCCTGACCAGCGTCGACCGGGACGATTTACCGGACCAGGGCGCCGGCCACTTCGCCCGCACCATCGAGGCGATCAAGGAGCGCCACCCCGGCATCCTCGTCGAGGCGCTCACCCCGGACTTCCGGGGAGAACCCGAACTCGTCCGGACAGTCCTCGAGGCGGGCCCGGACGTGTTCGCCCACAACGTCGAGACGGTCGACCGGCTCCAGTGGCCGGTGCGGGACCGCCGGGCGGGCTACGAACAGTCGCTGTCGGTGCTCCGGCAGGCCGCCCGCGAGTCCGACGCCTACGTCAAGACCAGTCTCATGCTCGGCGTCGGCGAGTACGACCACGAGGTCTACCAGACGCTCTCGGACCTCCGGAGCGTGGGCGTCGACGTCGTCACGCTGGGCCAGTACCTCCAGCCCTCGCGCTCGCATCTGGAAGTCAGCGAGTACGTCCACCCCGACGCCTTCGACACCTGGCAGCGCGTCGCCGAGGAGGAACTGGGCTTTCTCTACTGTGCCTCGGGACCGATGGTTCGGTCGTCGTATCGTGCCGGCGAACTGTTCGTCGATGCGGTGGTACGCGACGGGAAATCCGTCGAGACCGCCCGTGCGACGGCACGCGCCGGCGAGTGAGCGAACGGTTCGTCTATCGCGGAATCGCCCGCCTCGCCGGAGCGTCCGCCCACGATAACCGCTGACGCCCGTCTCGACCGAACCCACGAACGTCCAATTGTCGCCGCTGATCGGGGGTGAAACCCGCCGCGCGTCGTGCTATGTGTGTACGATCAACACACTATATTCGGCAATACTGGACCGAGGCGAAAGCTATTTACGAAAATCCTTAAGCGGCCAGCACACGTTTGGGCGGGTATGTTCCCGAGGAGGGATTTTTCGTGAGTACTCTACAGCGCGACCCGGCCGACCGGGTACAGGTCCTCGACGAGGACGGGCAGGTGCGCGACGGAGCGTCGGTGCCCGACCTCGACGACGAGACGCTCGTGGAGATGTACCGCGAGATGAAACTCGCCAGGCACTTCGACCAGCGGGCGGTGAGTCTGCAGCGCCAGGGTCGGATGGGCACCTACCCGCCGATGTCCGGCCAGGAGGGCGCACAGGTCGGCAGCGCGACCGCCCTGGCCGACGACGACTGGCTGTTCCCCAGTTACCGCGAGCACGCCGCGATGTACCACGAGGGCATCGACCTGAAACAGGCCCTGCTGTACTGGATGGGCCACGAGGAGGGCAACGTCCGCAACGGCGAGACGGTCTTCTCGGTCGCGGTGCCCATCGCCACCCAGATCCCTCACGCTACCGGCGCCGCGTGGGCGTCGAAGTTGCAGGACGAACGCAAGGCCTTCCTCTGTTACTTCGGCGACGGTGCGACGTCGGAGGGCGACTTCCACGAGGGGCTGAACTTCGCCGGCGTCTTCGACGTCCCCGTGGTCTTCTTCTGTAACAACAACCAGTGGGCCATCTCCGTGCCACGGGAGCGCCAGACCGCCAGCGAGACGCTCGCACAGAAGGCCGCGGCCTACGGCTTCGAGGGCGTCCAGGTCGACGGGATGGACCCGCTGGCGGTCTACCAGGTGACGAAAGCCGCCGTCGAGAAGGCCCGTAACCCCAACCCCGACGAGTTGCGCCCCACGATGATCGAGGCGGTGCAGTACCGATTCGGTGCCCACACGACCGCCGACGACCCCTCCGTGTATCGCGACGAGGCCGAAGTCGAGCGCTGGAAGGCCAAGGACCCGATCCCGCGCATGGAGACGTTCCTGCGCGACCGCGGACTGCTCGACGACGAGCGCGTCTCCGCGATCGAGACGGCGATCGAAGACGAAGTGGCCGAGGCCATCGAGGCCGCGGAGAGTGTCACCCGGCCGGAGCCGGCGGAGATGTTCGCCCACGTCTACGAGGGGATGCCAGAACGACTGGCGGAACAGCAGGCGTACCTGCAGCGACTGCGCGAGCGACACGGCGACGAGGCGATCCTGGAATGACGCCCTCTCGACCGACCCGCCCTCGACCGACCAGCGGAACGAGTCACTCGCGACCGACCAGCGGAACGAGCCACCCGCAAACGACCAGTGGGAGGACCCACGCATGAGCCAGACCACCGAATCAGACGCCGAGACCGGCGGTACCGAGACCGAAACCGAGAGTCTGACGCTCGTCCAGGCCGTCCGCGAGGGGCTACACGACGAGATGGCACGCGACGATGACGTGCTCGTGATGGGCGAGGACGTCGGCGAGAACGGCGGTGTCTTCCGCGCCACCCAGGGACTGATCGACGAGTTCGGCCCCGATAGAGTGGTCGACACACCCCTCGCCGAATCGGGCATCGTCGGCACCGCAGTCGGGATGGCCGCCTACGGCCTCAGACCGGTGACCGAGATCCAGTTCATGGGCTTCATCTACCCGGCGTTCGACCAGATAATCTCTCACGCCGCCCGCCTGCGCACCCGGTCGCGCGGGGCCTTCACCTGCCCGCTCGTGGTCCGGGCGCCCTACGGCGGCGGCATTCGCGCGCCCGAACACCACTCGGAGTCCAAGGAGGCCTTCTTCGTCCACGAGCCCGGTCTCAAGGTCGTCGTGCCGTCGACGCCCTACGACGCGAAGGGCCTGCTCGCCTCGGCCATCCGGGACCCCGACCCCGTCGTCTTCCTCGAACCCAAACTCATCTACCGGGCGTTCCGCGAGGACGTCCCCACCGAATCCTACACCGTCCCGCTGGGCGAGGCGGCGGTCCGGCGGGAGGGGGCGGACGTCTCGCTCTTCACCTGGGGTGCGATGACCCGCCCCAGCCTGGAGGCCGCCGAGAACCTCGCCGGCGAGGTGGACGTCGAAGTCGTCGACCTGCGGACACTCTCGCCGCTGGACGAGGAGACCATCGTCGAGTCCTTCGAGAAGACCGGGCGGGCCGTGGTCGTCCACGAGGCGCCAAAGACCGGGGGACTCGCGGGCGAGTTGATCGCCACGCTCCAGGAGGACTCGCTGCTCTACCAGGAGGCACCCATCCAGCGAGTGACCGGCTTCGACGTGCCCTATCCCCTCTACGCGCTGGAGGACTACTACCTCCCCGAACCGGAGCGCATCGAAGACGGCATCAGGGACGCTTTCGAGTTCTGACGCATGCGCGAGTTCAAACTTCCGGACGTCGGCGAGGGGGTCGCCGAGGGGGAACTGCTGGCCTGGCACGTCGAGGTAGGCGACCGCGTGACAGAGGACCAAGCCGTCGCCGAGGTCGAGACCGACAAGGCCGTCGTCGACGTGCCCTCGCCCGTGAACGGTACCGTCCGCGAGTTGCGCGCCGAACCCGGCGACGTGATTCCGGTCGGCGAGGTGATCATCACCTTCGACGTCGACGGCGAGGACGAGGAGGCTGCCGCCGGAGAAGCGGCCGACGCGTCCACGGCGGAACCCGCCGAGACCTCCGACGGAGAACCGCCCGAGGCGACAGCCGACGAGTCCGCCGACGGACAGTCCGGCGGGCGCGTGTTCGCTCCACCCTCGGCGCGCAGACTGGCGCGCGAACTCGGCGTCGAACTGGGGCGTGTCGAGGGGTCCGGCCCGGGCGGTCGCATCACGGAGGGTGACGTACGCGCTGCGGCCGAGTCGGCGGACAGCGACGGGGACGACAGCGGGAAGGACGACAGGACAGACGAGTCCGACGAGGGGGGCGGCGGGCTGAAGTCCGCGGTCACGCGGATCGGTGACGACGAGAACGGAGACAGCGACGAGGACGACGAACTCACGTCGGTCGTGACGGCCGTCGACGACGGGTCGGCGGACGGGGACGGCGAGACGGAAACTGCCGAGACAGCCGCCGGTGAGACCGCCGACCGTGACCGGACGCTCGCGACGCCGTCCACCCGGCGGGTCGCCCAGGAACTCGACGTCGACCTCGACGCGGTGCCGACCGACGAGACTCGCGACGACGAGCCCTTCGTGACGGAAGCGACCGTTCGCGAGTACGCCGAGGCCCAGCAGCAGGCCCAGGCGGCCGACGCGGCGGCGGTCGCGGGCGGTGCGGACCAACCGGCCGAGTCGGCCGAGACGGCGATCGAACCGGCCGATACGCTCCCCGTCGCGACCGGCGAGGGCGAAGGTGAGGAGCGCCGCGAGCCCTACCGCGGAGTGCGAAAGACCATCGGCGAGGCGATGGAGCGCTCGAAGTTCACCGCGCCCCACGTCACCCACCACGACACCGCCGACGTGACCGAACTCGTCGAGACGCGCGAACGGCTCAAGCCCCGGGCCGAGGAGCAGGGTGTCCGGCTCACCTATCTCCCGTTCGTGCTGAAGGCGGTCGTCGCCGCCCTGCAGGAACACCCCGTTCTCAACACCTCGCTCGACGAGGAAAACGAAGAGATCGTCTACAGAGGCTACTACGATATCGGGGTCGCGACGGCCACCGACGCGGGACTCATGGTGCCGGTCGTCGAGAGCGTCGACGAGAAGGGCCTGCTCGAGATCGCCGAGGACGTGACCGACCTCACGGCGCGGGCGCGTGACCGCTCCATCGACCTCGAAGAGCTGCGCGGGAGCACGTTCTCGGTCACGAACTTCGGCGCCATCGGCGGCGAGTACGCCACGCCGATCATCAACTACCCCGAGACGGCGATCCTCGGAATGGGCGAGATCAAAGAGCGGCCGATGGTCGTGGACGGCGAGGTCGTTCCGCGGCACGTCCTGACGCTCTCGCTGTCGGTCGACCACCGGGTCGTCGACGGCGCGGACGCCGCTCGCTTCGTCAACACGCTCACCGAGTATCTCGAAGACCCGAGCCTGCTGTTGCTGGAATAGCGCTGGCGTCGTGGCCGACCGGAGATTCATTACCCTTCGGGCGACAATATCCGACGAGATGGCACAGGAAGGGACAGCCAGCATCGTCCGGGAGTTGATGGACGAACCCCACGTCGAGGGACACCGGGTCTCAGTCCGCTACCTCCACGAACAGGTCGAGGGACGCGACCTCGCGCCACAGACGGTCGCCGACCGGTTGGGGCTGGACGTCGCCGACGTCTACCGCGCGCTGGCGTACTACCACGACAACCCCGAGGAGATGCACGCGGTGACGCGCCGCCGCGAGCGCCGCATCGAAGCGTCCCGTGACCGCGGCGCCGTCACCGGCCCCGACGACCTGTGACGTTCCGCCTTCTTCTCGACGAGATGACCGAGGGGAGTCTCGCCGAATACCTCCGGAAGATGGACCACGACGTGGAACGCGTCGTCGAGTGTCCGGAGCTCGGCCCGGGAACAGACGACAGTTTCGTCGTGGCGTACGCCGAACGCGAAAACCGACTGCTCGTCGCCGCCGACGACGATTTTCTCACGGAACACGATGCACTCGGCCGCATCGGGATCCTCTTCCAGCCGGACGATCGACTGCCGGCGTTCGATACCGCCAACGTGGTCAACGAGGTCGCGACACAGGTCGAGCAGGATGCTGTCGCGGCGCACGAGGAGCCGTATCACCTGACCGAAGCATGGCTCTGAGGCGTGCGATCGGGCGGTCAGTACGGCGGCGATTCGGCCTCGACGACCGTGGCCAGCCCTTCCAGTTCGTCCGCGAGCAAGACGAGGAGGTCGTCGAGCGTGATGATCCCGGCGATAGTGCCGTCGTCGCCGACGACCGGCATCCGGCGAGCGGGGGCGTCACGCATCGTGCGGATGACGTCGAAGACGCCGTCGTCCATCCCGGCAGTCACCGGGCCCGGCGTCATGACGTCGCCGGCGGTCACCTCCTGGGGGTCGGCCCGCTCTTCGAGGACCTTCACAGTGAGGTCGCGGTCGGTGACGATGCCGACCGGGCGCCGTTCCTCGACGATGACGACGCTCCCGACGTTCTCTTCACTCATGAGTGTCGCCAGGTTGCCAGCCGACTGGTCGCTCGACGCAGTGACGATGTCAGTCCGGACGAGGTTTCGTATCGTCATGAACGGGTGAATCAGCGGGGGACGAGGTGATAACTACACGCCAGTTACCCGGAGGAATCGAGAGTACAGGTCGATTGTCCCGACCTGGCGGCGTGGTAAGAGCGAGCTACCGGGCCCCGGTGGCCGTCTCCGGCGGGGCAGGAAACCCGGGACCGGGCGCGGATTCGACGGGGAGAGAGACGCACGAACGTCTCCGTGAAGGGACAGTCGGACGGTCGCCTTTTTACGCGGGCCGCCCGTCGGTCCGACAAATGGTCGTCGGAGACGTCACGACTGGAACGGACGTACTGGTCATCGGCGGCGGACCGGGCGGCTACACGGCCGCGATCCGCGCCGGGCAGCTGGGCCTCGACGTCACGCTCGTCGAAGCCGACGCCTACGGCGGGACCTGCCTCAACCACGGCTGTATCCCCTCGAAGGCGCTGATCTCGGCGACGGACGTCGCCCACGACGCTCGCCACGCCGAAGAGATGGGCATCTACGCCGACCCCGCCGTGGACCTGCAGGGCATGGTCGAGTGGAAAGACGGCGTCGTCGACCAGCTCACCGGCGGCGTCGAGAAACTCTGTAAAGCCGCGGGCGTCGAACTCGTCGAAGGACGCGCGGAGTTCGCGAGCGAGAACACCGTCCGCGTCGTCCACGGTGGCGAGGGCCAGGGCGCCGAAACAGTGGAATTCGAACACGCTATCGTCGCGACGGGCTCGCGACCCATCGAAGTGCCGGGCTTCGAGTTCGACGGCGAACACGTCCTCTCCTCGCGGGACGCGCTCGCGCTGGATTCGGTCCCCGAGGAACTGGTCGTCGTCGGCGCCGGCTACATCGGGATGGAACTCTCCACGGTGTTCGCCAAACTCGGCGCCGACGTGACGGTCGTCGAGATGCTGGACGACGTCCTCCCGGGCTACGAGGACGACGTCTCCCGGGTCGTCCGCAAGCGCGCCGAGGAGCTGGGCATCGACTTCTACTTCGGCGAGGCTGCACAGGGCTGGGAAAAAGCGGGCGAGGGCGTGATGGTCCGTACCGAGGACGAGGACGGCGAGGTCTCGGAGTTCGGGGCCGGGAGATGTCTCGTCGCGGTCGGGCGTGAACCGGTGACGGACACGCTCAATCTCGACGCCGTCTCCCTCGAACCCGACGAGAACGGCTTCCTCGCGACGGACGACCAGGCACGGACCGACCTCGAAGGCGTCTTCGCGGTGGGTGACGTGGCGGGCGAACCGATGCTCGCGCACAAGGCGATGGCCGAGGGCGAGGTCGTGGCGGAAGTGGCAGCGGGCGAACCCACGGGGCTGGACTACCAGGCGATACCGGCGGCGGTGTTTACCGACCCCGAGATCGGTACCGTGGGGATGACCGAGAGCGAGGCCCGAGAGGCGGGCTTCGACCCCCTCGTCGGGGAGTTCCCGCTACGGGCGAACGGGCGGGCGCTGACACTGGGCGAGAGCGACGGGTTCGTCCGGGTCGTCGCCGCGAGCGACGGGGAGTTCCTGCTCGGCGGGCAGGTCGTCGGCCCCGAGGCCTCGGAACTCGTCGCCGAGATCGCCCTCGCGGTGGAGATGGGCGCACAGCTCGAAGACGTCGCGGCGACCGTCCACACCCACCCGACGCTGTCGGAGGCCGTCCGCGAGGCCTGTGCGAACGCACTCGGGAAAGCCGTCCACACGCTGAACCGCTGAATCGCCGCTGAATCACGTCGATCCAGGCGGGTTCGGTCGACGAGTGAATCGAGATATATAGCACACTATACCACTCATATACGAATACTGAGAGCGGTTCGCACACCCACCGGTTCGGAGCGGTACGGGAGCGGACGTACCCCTATTATAAACCCGTTTAATCAGATAGGCGGATTTCTCGGGTGATGACGTCCGATCAGGAGCGGTCGACCGACCGGGTATCGCGTCGCAAATTCCTGCTGAGTTCGGCGGCCGCCGGGACGGCGGCGGGTATGGCAGGGTGTAGCGGGGGCGGCAGTACCGACACACCGGAGCCCAGTGGCGGCGACGGTAGCAGCGACGGCGGCGACGGTGACGATGGCGGAGACGGGGGCGACAGCACACCGACGGCGACGCCCGAGCCCGATTCGACGCCGATGGACGAGTCGACGCCCACGAGCGGGGGCGACGGCGGGAGTAACCCAAACGAACCGTCGCTACTCACCGGCGAGGGCTCCTCGACGGTCTACCCCATCGCGAACAAGGGCGCCTCCTACTGGAACGGGAACGCACCGCCGAGCGACGGCGAGTACTGGGGAGCCAACGACAGCGGCTCGGTCCCCGGCTGGGGCGAGATCGAGACGGACATGCACCTCGCGGACTACTTCGCCGGCCAGTACGGCTTCGAGCCCACCGAGACGCGTTCGAGCCCGCCCTACCGCGCGACCATCGGTCTGAGCCACTCCGGGACCGGGTGTGAGGCGGTCACGAACGGTCTCGTCGACATCGGCAACTCCTCGGGCCCGATCACGGCCGAACTCGACTGGACCGAGGAGAAAGCCTCCGAGGAAGTCGTCGACCACGTCCTCGGGCGCGACGGCCAGCCGATCGTCGTGAGCAAGGACATCTACGACGCCGGGATCGACCAGCTCACCGCCGAGCAGGTCCGCGGCATCTACCAGGACGAGATCACCAACTGGTCGGAGATCGGCGGCCCGGACCAGGAGATCTTCTGTATCGGCCGCGCGGTCGGTTCGGGCACGGACACCTCCTTCCGGCTGAACATGCTCGGCGACGCCGAAGCCGAGATGCCGGGCGTCGATACCCGCCAGGGACAGAACCAGGGCGTCGCCCAGCTCGTCCGACAGAACGAGGGCGCCATCGCGTACATGGCGCTGGCCTTCACCGGCGAGCAGGTCCAGCCCATCGCGCTGGAGTTCGACGGGACGGTCTACCAGACCAGCAAGGACGCCGAGAACACCATCTTCGACAGCGCGTACCCGCTGAACCGTGACCTGCACATGTACACGCAGATCACCGAGGACACCCCGAGCGGCACGGACAACCGCGAGGGCGCGTTCTGCCGGATGTTCCTGACGACCTTCGGCCAGAAGGTGTTCGTCGAGGACAACAACTACATCCCGCTACCGACCGCCGACATCGAGTCCGAACTGGAGAAGCTCCCCGACACCGCCTGACGGCCCCTCCACGGGGTACCCACCGTCTACCATCGGTTTTCCACTGCCATACATGTCACTCATATCAGAAATAGACCCGAGCGGATGGCGGGCGGCGCTATCGCGTCGTATCGCACGGTCCCGCGAGTTCGTCCGGGACACCGAACCGGACGCGCTCGCGGTCGGTGCGGTCGGCACCGTCGCCCTGGCCGGGGCGTTCGTCGGCTTCCTCACGACCTCTCGATACACGTCGGTCGCGGTCCTCGCCTTCCTGCTGGCGGTGGCCTACGGGTGGGTCCGCCACCAGGAACTGGCGGCCAGGGGCGTGACGCTCGCGATGACTGCATCCACGGTACTGATCCTGTCGCTGATCACGGTGTTCATCTTCGCCGAGGCGTGGCCGATCCTCGCCGACCGGAGCGGACAGGTCTTCGGGATCGCCGTCCCGGGACTCGAGCTGTTCACGACGACGCAGTGGACGCCCGCCGTGGCAGAGCCGAAGTACTCGATGGTCCCGATGATACAGGGGACGATCCTCGTGACGATCATCGCGACGGCCGTCGCGGGCCCACTGGGCGTCGCGGCCGCCCTGTTCCTCTCGGAGATCGCCCCCGGCCCGGTCCGGGAGGTCGTCAAACCGGGCGTCGAGATCCTCGCCGGGATCCCCTCGATCGTCTACGGCTTCCTGGGCTTTACCGTGTTGAGCCCGTGGGCCTCCGACCAGTTCGACCTCGTGGGCCAGGGGACCTACCTCTTCGTCGGGATCGTCGTCGGCCTCATGGCGCTGCCGACGGTCGTCTCGGTCGCCGAAGACGCCATCAACAGCGTCCCCGAGTCGATGAAGAGCGGCTCGCTGGCCCTGGGAACGACGGACTGGCAGACGATGACGACGATCACCATCCCGGCCGCGTTCTCGGGCGTGTCGGCGGCCGTCCTGCTCGGCGTCGGCCGGGCGATCGGCGAGACGATGGCGGCGACGGTCATGTTGCGAAACACGCCGACGATCGCCGAGCCGCTGTACAACGTCTTCTACGGGTTCGACACGCTGACGTCACTCATCGCCGCCAACTACGGCTCCTCGAGCGGCTTCCAGCAGGACGCACTGTTCGTCGCCGGCTGTCTCCTCTTTCTCTCGGTCCTGATCCTCAGTATCGGGTCACAGTACATCGAACAGCGCATGGAACAGCAACTCGGGAGGGGTGAGTGATGGCGGGCGCGACCGAGTCGACGCTCGTCCGCGAGAACACCTCGACCTACGAGGCTATCGCGGGCCTGACCGTCGGGCTGGCCGCGGTCCTCTTTTTCCTGGGACTGGCCGCGCTGGTCGAGATCGTCTCGCTGACCGACACCGTCGCCGGCCTCCCCACGCTGACGCTGCTCGGTGCCCTCCTCGTGGTCATGGGTGTCACCGTCGTCGGCTTCGGCGCGGCGTCCTACCGAGAGATATTCCCGACCGACCCCCGGAACAGCGCCGGACTGCTCGCCGGCCTGCTGTTCGGCGGGGTCTGGTTCCTCCTCGGGGCGCTCGTGGGCTCGGAGACCCTTGGACTCGGGCCGGTCGTCGGCCTCGTCGTCGGCGTCCTGGTCGGCGGCGTCGCCTTCGCCGTGACCGTGGTTCCCCGGGAAGACGTCGGGTCGACGCTGCCCGCTGGCGCGCTCGCGCTCACGTTCGGTCTCGTCTTCCTGCTCGGAGTCGTCGGCCCCGAGTGGTCCTGGTCGCCGGCGAACTTCCCGGACGCCCAGTCGGTGACGTTCTTCGCCCGCAGCGTCGCCCCCTTCGCGGTCCAGGCCTCGGCGCTGGTCGTCGGCTGGTCGGCCGCCAAGGCCTACGGCGGCTTCGGCGCGCGCGGCAGACACCTCGGCGCGTACCTCCTGATCTACCTCAACGCGCTGGGGATCATCGCCGTACTGGTCGCACTCGTCGCGTTCGTCGTGTTCAAGGGGTTCGCGCCGGCCACCGAGGGCGTCCAGTTCGGCCTCGGCGTCGGCCCCGAGACGGTGGTCGCGTTCGACCTGGTCGTGCCGTTCGTCGACGTCACCCTGTTCGGGTTCAGTTACACCGTCGTCTGGCCGGTCGACTGGCCGTTCCTGATGAACGGTGCCTCCCTGTTCACGGACATCACCGGCGTGTTCCCGGCGATCGTCGGGACCGCGTGGCTGGTGGTCGGGGCGGTCGTCCTCGCCGTGCCGCTTGGCGTCGGTGCCGCGGTCTTCCTCACCGAGTACGCCGAACGCGGCCGGTTCACCCGCGTCGTCGAGGTCGCGACCAACGCCCTCTGGAGCACGCCCAGCATCGTCTTCGGGCTGTTCGGGGCGGCCTTCCTCGTCCCGCGATTCACGCCACAGCCACAGAAGTCGCTGCTCTCGGGGATGATCACGCTCGGGTTCATGCTCCTCCCGCTGGTCGTGATCACCGCGCGCGAGGCGATGGTGGCGGTCCCCGACGAGTACCGCGACGCCAGCGCGGCGCTGGGCGTCTCGCGGTGGCAGACGATCCGCAGCGTCGTCATCCCAGCGTCCATGCCGGGCATCGTGACCGGCGTCATCCTCGGCGTGGGCCGGATCGCCGGCGAGACCGCGCCGCTCCTGCTGACGATGGGCGGAGGGTCGTTCGTCCCCGCTGGCCAGCGGGCAAAAGTGCTGAACAACTTCCAGCTCTCGCTGTCCCCGCCGTTCGTGAGCAATTCCGAACTCACGCAGGCGACGACCGCGTTGCCATACCAGCTCTACCAGGTCGTCCTCACCGGAACCGGCGAGACCGCTGGCGTCAACGACATCCTCTCGTTTGGCTGGGGGACCGCGCTGGTGTTGCTGGCGGTCGTGCTCTCCTTCTACGCGGTCGGGATACTCACGCGACAGTACTTCCGGAGCAAGCTCACCTATGAGTGAAACAGAAACACCTACCCAGACCGACGGTACCGACAACACCGACAGCACCGACGGCCCGCTCGAGACGACGGCGGGCGAGACCGAAGAACGACTCCGCGAGGAGTGGCGCGAGTACGCCTTCGACGGGGCGACGAAACTCGCCGTCGAGGACCTGGACGTCCACTACGGTGACGACCACGCGCTCGAGAGCGTCTCGATGGACATCCCCGAGCAGAGCGTCACCGCGCTGATCGGCCCGTCGGGCTGTGGGAAGTCCACGTTCCTGCGCTGTCTCAACCGCATGAACGACCGGATCGACAGCGCCCGGATCGACGGGTCGGTACGCCTCGACGGCGAGGAGATCTACCGCGACGGCGCCGACCTCGTCGAACTCCGCAAGCGCGTCGGCATGGTGTTCCAGGCACCCAACCCCTTCCCCAAGTCGATCCGCGAGAACGTCTCGTACGGCCCGCGCAAACACGGCGACATCACCACAGGGCTACTGCCGCGACTGCTCGGCCGGGACGGCACCGACGAGGAGGAAGCGCTCGTCGAGCGCTCGTTGCGCCAGGCCGCGCTGTACGAGGAGGTCAGCGACCGGCTGGAGGACAACGCGCTCGGTCTGTCGGGCGGGCAACAGCAGCGACTCTGCATCGCCCGCTGTCTCGCGGTCGACCCCGAAGTGATCCTGATGGACGAGCCCGCCTCCGCGCTGGACCCTATCGCCACCTCGAAGATCGAGGACCTCGTCGAGCAACTCGCGGAGGATTACACCGTCGTCGTCGTCACGCACAACATGCAACAGGCCGCCCGGATCTCCGACCAGACAGCCGTGTTCCTCACCGGCGGCCAGCTCGTCGAGTACGACGACACGGAGAAGATCTTCGAGAACCCGGAGAGCCAGCGCGTCGAGGACTACGTGAGCGGCAAGTTCGGGTGACAGACGTGGCCCGGAACGAGTACCAGCAGGCGCTCGACGACCTCCGGGCGGACGTCCGCGAGATGGGCGAGTCGGTGCTCACCCAGCTCGACCGGGGACTCGACGCCCTCGAGACGAACGACGAGGACCTCGCCAGAGACGTCGTCGACGGCGACGACGCGATCGACGAGCGGTATCTCGCCCTGGAGAGTGACTGCGTCGACCTGCTCGCACTGCAACAGCCCGTCGCCAGCGACCTCCGCTTTATCACCGCCTCGTTCAAGATCATCACCGACCTCGAACGGGTGGCGGACCTGTCGACGAACTTCGCACACTACTCCATGTCGGCCGACCGTCGGAGCGAGGACGAACACGCCGGCGATCGACCGGCGCAGGTCGACGTCGCGGCCATCGGCGAGGTGGCGGCCGACCAGGTGACGGCGGCGCTCGACGCCTACGCCGACGCGGACGCCGAGACAGCACGGACCGTGGCCGACCGCGACGACGAGGTCGACGCCCTCTGCCAGCGTGCGAGCGAGCGCGTCGTCCGGGACCTCGTCGAGAGCGAGGCCGGGGGTGACGCCTGGGCGGTCGAGCGCCTGATGGACGGCGTCTCCCGGCACCTCCTGACGGTGCGGGACCTCGAACGCGTCGGCGACCACGCCGTCAACATCGCGGCGCGAACCGTCTACATGGTCGAGAGCGACCCCGAACTGATATGAAACCCCTCGAACCGACATGAAAACCCGCAAACTCCAGCAGGTCGGCGGCGGCACGTACACGGTGTCGATCCCCAAAGAGTGGGCCGACGAGCACGCCCTCCAAGCGGGGATGGAACTGAACCTCTACACTCACTCCGACGGCTCCATCGTCGTCCGGACCGAAGCCCGTGACGGTGGCGACCTCGCCAGTGCCCGGATCGCGGTGTCGGGCGAGGCCACCGAACTGGTCGAGCGGGCGCTCCGAGCCGCCCACGCCGTCGGTTTCGAGACGGTGACGCTCGTTCCCGATGGTGCGTTCACGGGGGCCCAACGCCGCGCCGCGCGCTCAGTCGTCCGCGACCTCGTCGGGACGGACCTCCTCGTCGAGCGCACTGAGGAGATCACCGTCCAGCACCTGCTCGACGCCTCGACAGTGTCGGTCCGGCAGTCGGTCGTCCAGTTGCAGTTCACGGCGCTGTCGGTCCACCGCGAGGCGACGGCCGCGGTCGTCGAGGGGGACGTACAGGCCGACCGGGTCCGCGAGCGCGGTGCCGAGGCCGAGCGCCTCGCGCGGATGGTCCGCCGCCACGCCGCCCGCTCGCTCACTTCCTTCGAGGAACTCGACAGGCTGGGCGTCTCCCGGACGGAACTGTTCGACTACGAGGCCACCGCACGCGCGCTCTGCCGGGTCGCGGACGAGGCCGTCCACGTCGCGGAGGCCGCCGAGGGACTGTCGAGACCGCTCCCCGAAGAGGTGGCGACGGCCGTCCGCGAAACCGCCGAGGGCGCCCGTACGGTGGTCGACGAGGCGACGACGGCGGTCCTCGACGGGCCCGACGCCCCGGCGGCCCACACGGCGCTGGATCGGCGCGACGAGACGGTGGCGACGGTCACTGCTGCCACGGACGCACTCTTCGACGCGTCGGCGACACCCTTCGACGGTGCGGTGGCCGGAGCGACCGACGGCGGGCGCGTTCCACCGGCAGACAGCGGACGGGACCGGCCGACCGACGGGGGGGTCGCGACGGCCGCCGCCGCGAGTCGAGTGCTCGATACGGTCCGCCGGACGGCCGACTGTGGCGGGACCATCGCCGACGTGGCCCTCCAGGCTGCCGTCCGCGCCGGGGACGACTGACCGACTGGCTGTCGCGCTCGACGACCGACCGTCGTGTCCGGTCGGCTCACACGGGCGCTCTCGGCGGTCGATCCTGTCGGTCGGTCCGTGGTCCATTCTGTCGGTAGCATCCGGTTACTCGCCGGTAGAAGCTCTATACTAATGTGAATCGGCCCTGGCGAAACGCGTGAGAGCCATGGACAGGACCACCACCTGTTGCCCGCTGTGTGAGTTCGAAGACGAGCGGACCGCGGTCTACCAGCATCTACAGATCTCACACCGGAAGAGCGAGTTGAGTCGGAAGATACTGGCCGACGCGTACGGTGAGGCCGAGCGGATCGAAGCGGTCGAAGGCAACTCGGGGACGGCCGACTGACGCCATCGGGGGGCTGTCGACGGGAGTTACTGCGTGCCGAGTGCGGCCGAGCGGTGTTCCTCGAGCGTCGCCTGGACGTCCGCCCAGTCGACTGGCGTGGGGCGGTCGGCGACGGCGTGTTCGAAGGTCTCCACGCGGTCGCCGAAGCGGTCGCGCCACGGCGGTCGGACAAGCGCGTCCAGCCAGTCCTGGAGGCCTGTCGCCCGTTCGTCCAGCGAGGCGAGTCGCCCCGCAGCGTCGTCGAGAGCGGCGGCCGCGACCTCCGTGGTGTCCGCCTCGTCGTCCTCGCTCTCGTCCTCCCGTTCGAGCCAGGTCCGCAGGTCGGCCCGCTCGGCTCGCAGGTCCGAGAGGAGGAGGTCGGCGACGCGGACGCGCAGGCTCGCGTCGAACCAGGCGACCGCGGGGTCGGCGATCTCCTCGCCGTCCGGAAGCGTCGGCTGCTCGTGCCCGTCGGCGTCGTCGAGGGCCTCCGCGACGCCCGACAGTTCGTCGAGCATCGCCTCGACCGAGTCGACGTCCTCGCCGAGGCGGTCGGCGCGATACCGGGCGTCGGTGAGCCACCGCTGGAAGTCGTCTTCGAGCTCCAGTTTGAGGTCGTCGGCGTCCCGCTGGAGCGCGTTGGCCTCGGCCGTGACCGCCGAGCAGGCGTGGCCGACCGCGTACAGCGAGTCCGGGTCGTCGGCCCGCTCGACGGCCTCGCTCAGCGAGCTCTGCACGTCGTCGAGGCGGTCTTCGAGGCGTGCGAGTTCGGTCTCGTACTCGTCGAGTCGAGTCGCGACGACGCCCAGGTCGGCGACCGGTTCGGCGTCCTCGCGGGCCTCGTCGAGGGCCATCCCCACGAGTTCGACGCGAGTCTCGGGCGTGGCGACGACCTTCGAGAGGTGGCCGATCGCGTCGTCGACGGTCGCCCCGGTGACGACGCCGTCCTCGCTGACGTGGGAGAGCGCTCGCCGGACGGCCTCCGGGTCTCGACGCTCGTCGGCCGCCACGACCGCCTCGACGGCGTCGTCGACCGCCATCCCGTCGAGGGACTGGTGGTCTGTCGACTCGTCGTCCCCGGTTCCCGTGGGTGTGTCCGCTTCCCCGTCCTCGTCGGCGTCGTCCTGACTCATGGTTCGCGATTCCGCTGGAGCCCGGTTAACGATTACCGTCTCGTCAGCGACGCGCTCTCCTCGGTGAGTTCACGCAACCGCCGGATGCGCTCGTGTGTCGGCGGGTGCGTCCAGGGCACCGGTAACGAGCCGTACCCCCCCGGGACGATACAGAAGGCGTTGAAACCGGCCGAGAGGCGCATGTCGGTGTCGGGCGTCTCGCTCGCGCCGTGGAGTTCGCCGAGCGCTCGCGCCAGCGCGGCGGGGTCGCCGGTGATCGCCACGGCACCGCGGTCGGCGGCGTACTCCCGGTACCGGGAGAGCACGAGCGTCCCCGGGAGCGTGACCAGTGCCAGCAGAAAACTGACGACGGCCAGTGCCATCGCGACGCCGAGGTAGCCGAGGAAGAAGGCCTTGCCGTCCACGTTCTCGACGGCGGCCCCGAACGCACCGAGTGCGACCGTCGCCGGGAAGCCCGCGACCGTCAACACCGTGGAATCGCCGTTCTTGAGGTGGGCGAGTTCGTGGGCCAGCACCGCTTCCAGTTCGTCGTCGTCGAGTTCCTTCAACAGCCCCAGTGTCACGCAGACCACCGTCCGGCTCCCGGTCCCGGCCGACAGCGCGTTGGGCTCGTCCGTCGGCACGACGGCGATGGGCGGTCGCGGCACGTCCGCCTGCCTCGCCAGCCTGTCGACGGTGTCGAACAGTTCGGGATAGTCGGAGCGTTCGATCGCGACCGCTCGCGTGACGAGGTAGGCCAGTCGGTCGGCCTGGAGGGCGAGCCCGACGACGACGGCGACGACGACTCCGACGACGACCAGTGCCACCTGCCAGGGGAACAACCAGACGACCGGACCGAGCAAGACGACGTAGCCCAGCAGAGTCAGGGCGAGGGCGAGCGCCATCCGCCGGGTGAGGGCGCGGTCGGGGGACCAGTCCATGTCCGAGATTCCACTCGCGCGGGTATCAGGTTTGTGGTGAGTGCGGTGGGCAGCGTCGCGTCACCGTCTCGGGACGGCTGTCTCTCGTCGTCTCAGGACGGCTGCGGGAAGTCGGCGGTTCGGGTCGTCTCGAGTTCGGTCGCGAGGTCGCGGAGTCGGCGGACCCGTTCGTGCGTCGGCGGGTGCGTCGAGGGCAGCGGGACCGGAGCGTAGTCCACGGGAACGATACAGAACGCGCTGAAGCCGGCGATCCGCCGGAGGTCCCTGTCGGGTGCGTCGGTCTCGCCGTCGAGTCGTTCGAGCGCTCGGGCCAGCGCGGCAGGGTCGCCGGTCATCGCCACGGCGCCGCGGTCCGCGGCGTACTCACGGTACCGGGAGAGTGCGAGCGTCCCCGGGAGACTCGCGACCAGCAGCGGCACGCTGACGGCCGCGAGTAACACGAGCACGACGACGTACCCCAGGAGGTACGCCCAGCCGTCGAAGTACTCGACAGCGACGCCCAGCAGCGCGAGTCCGACCGTCGCCGGGAAGCTCGCGACCGTCATGACTGCCGAGTCCCCGTTCTCGAGGTGGGCGAGTTCGTGGGCCAGCACCGCTTCGAGTTCGTCGTCGTCGAGTTCGTTCAGGAGGCCGACGGTCACACAGACCACGGCCCGGTCGCCGATGCCGGCCGACAGCGCGTTCGGTTCGTAGCCGGGGATCACGGCGACTGTGGGCGGTGACACGCCCGCCTGGTTCGCCAGTCTGTCGACCGTCTCGACCAGCTGTGGGTAGTCCTCGCCGTCGACCGCGACCGGCTGAGTGACGAGATACAGCAGGCGGTCGGCCCGCGTCGCGAGGAGGGCGACGAGCGCGACGACGACACCGGTCACGACCAGCGCCGTCGGGAGCGGGAGATACCAGAACACCGGCCCGAGCAGGACGACGTACCCCAGTATCGTCAGGGCGAGTGCGAACGCCATCCGCCGGGTGAGGGTGCGATCGGGGGACCAGTCCATGTCGGCGATTCCAGTCTCTCAGACATCAGGTTTGCGGTCGGGTGGGCGAAAAACGGGGGCGAAGGACGGTCAGGCGAGTGCCGTTCAGGCGGTCTCCATCTCGCGTTCGAGGTCGCGCAGGCGGTCGATGCGCTTCTCGGTCGGCGGGTGGGTCTTGAAGAACTTCGCGATGGCGCCCTTGCTGATGGGGACGATGAAGAACGCGTTCATCTCGGACTGCGAGCGCAGGTCCTCCTCGGGGACCCGATCCATACGGCCGTCGATGGTCATGAGTGCGGAGGCGAGCGCCGAGGGTTTGCCGGTGATGAGCGCCGCACCGCGGTCGGCGGAGTACTCGCGGTACCGGGAGAGCGCGCGGATGAGCAGGAACGAGACGATCCAGACGACGAGGGAGGCGATGATGGCGACGAACACCTGGGCGCCGCCCTGGCGGTCGCGGCCGCCGCCGCCGAACAGCCAGCCCCACCGGAGGATGAACATCGCGATCGTCGCGAGGAACGAGGCGATGGTCATCACCATGACGTCGCGGTTCTTGACGTGGGCGAGTTCGTGTGCGATCACGCCCTCCAGTTCCTCCTGGTCCAGACTCTGGAGCAGTCCGGTCGTCACGCAGACGGTCGAACTGCTCTTGGAGCGTCCGGTCGCGAAGGCGTTGGGCGTCCGGGTGTCGGCGACGGCCACCGTCGGTTTCGGCAGGTCGGCCTGCTGGGCGAGTCGCGAGACCGTCCGGTGGAGTTGCGGGTACTCCTCCTCGCTGACTTCGTGTGCGCCCATGCTCTTCAGCGCCAGTTTGTCGCTGAAAAACAGCTGGGCGAACAGGAAGATGCTCATGAAGACGACGATGACGAGGAACGACTCGACGTACAGCGTCAGTACGCCGAGGAATACGATGTAGAGGGCCGCGAGCAGGAACATCGTGAGAAACATCCGTCCACGCAGCCCCCAGTCTGCTCTCCATTCCATACCCGTACGTAGGGGCCGAGCGACTTATCAATCCGTCGTGTGAGACGGTCACCGCTCGGCCCGACAGACCCCGGCGAGGCCGACAGCGCACGTCCGTCCCGGTCCGGGGCGAGTGGAGCGACGAACACCGCAAAACGTACGTAGTGTCGTCGCCTTCGGGGCCGTCAGCACGATGTCACTGCTGTTCGAACACGCCGTCGGGGTATTCGACCGCGATGGCGCGTCGCTGGTCGCGGCGTCGGACGCGGCGCTCGCGACAGCCGGGGCGTCGATCCCCGTCCGCCCGGTCGCCGAGTTCGCGGCCCATCACGACTCGCTGACCGACCCCGGGGAAGGCTGGACCTGTATCCCGCTCCACGGACCCGAGGACGCCGTCCCGACCGACGAGTACGTCGCCTACACCGACCACGAGGTGCGCGGCGAGATCTTCGTCGTGGCCCGTGACGGCGACCACGAGGCGGTCCCGGCCGCGGAGTTCGGCCGGACGGAACTCGCTCGCCGGATTCGCTTCTGGCACTCCGACTACCTCCCCGAGGAGCGACCACCGGGGTACGACGCGCCGATCGACGACCGCGAACCGCCCCGCAACCCCGTCGCGGGCGCGGACCTCCTCGACGAGTTCGCCGCCTACGTCCGGGAGGAACGCGAGGCCACCCGCGAGGGGAACGCCGACCGTGTGGGTACCCACTCTCCCCGGACTCTGTCCGAGCGCGGCGAGTCGGCGGTCCCGTCGCTCACCTGCGTCGGCGAGGACGAGCACGGCTACCGGTTCCGCGTCGACCTCGACTCCGAACTCGAGGGCCGTCGCGACGGCGACTGGGCGTACTTCGTCGAGAGCGAGTTCGGCGTCTACGAGGGCAACGAAGTGCTCGTCCACCACGGGGGTTCCGACGGGAGCGAGCAGACCGGTGGGGTCGGCGGGACCGACCGAGTCGACCGAACGAACGGGGGCGACGGGGACGACCAGTCGGGCTTTCCCGCCCCGGCCACGGTCGAGCGGATCCGGGGCCTGAACGTCTGGCTCTCCGTCGAGTGGGGACGGGTCGAGGACTCGGCGGCCGTCGGCGCGGCGCTGGCTCCCGACCGGGAGTTCGGCCTCTCCGAACTGCTCAATCCCGTGCCCTTCGACCGCGAACTGGACGCCATCGAGGCGGTCCGCGAGCGTCGCCTCGGCGAGGTCCTGGCCGGCGAGCGCCCGGTGACCTTTGCCAACGAGGCGGCGGCGCTGAGCGAGGACCTGGACGACGACCTCAACCAGGAACAGCGACTCGCCGTCGAGTACGCGCTGCTGGCCGACGACCTGTTCTGTATCCACGGCCCGCCGGGCACCGGGAAGACGCGGACCCTCCTCGAGATCGTTCGCCGGGCGGTCGCGGCCGGAGAGGACGTCCTCGTCTGTACCGACTCCAACCAGGCGCTGGACAACCTCGTCGCCGGTGGCTCGACGCTGGACGAGCCGGATCCGGGGTCGCTCCACGCCTACGGCCAGCACGGGGCCGAGGAGTTCACGCTCGACCGCGCGAACGCGAAACGGTCGTCCCACGCCGTCGTCCGGGACGGGTACCGGGACGTCCCGGGGAGTCCCGACGTCGTCGCGGCGACCAACAGCAGCGCCGCCACGCTCCACGGGGAGTTCGACCTGCTCGTCCTGGACGAGGCGACCCAGTCGACGTGTACGGCGTCGGCCATTCCGCTCGCGCGGGCCGACCGGGTCGTCCTCGCCGGCGACCACCGCCAGCTCCCCCCGTTCAGCGCGACCGAGGACCCCCCCGCGTCGAGTTACGGCCTCTCGCTGTTCGAGCACCTCTACGCCGAGGGCGGTGTCTACGAGGGCGTCGGCCTCCAACTGAAGACCCAGTACCGGATGCACCGCGACGTCGCGTACTTCCCCAACCGCGCGTTCTACGACCGGACGCTCCGCAACGGACGGCCCGTCGACCCGCTCCCCGACCGACCCGCCATCGAGGGGTACAGCGTCGGTGGCCCCGTCGACGTCGTCGACCACTCCCGGGCCAACGAACTGGAGGCGCGACTGGTCGTCCACCTCGTCGGGGAGTTGCTCGACGACGTGCCGCCCGACGAGATCGGCGTCATCACGCCCTACACGGCGCAGGTGCGCCTCGTACGTGATCTGCTGAACCGGGCGGTAGACAGCGCGGACGGGGCCGACAGCGCAGGCACGGCCGACGACGTCACCGTCGACACGATCGACTCCTTCCAGGGGAGCGAGAAGACCGCGGTCGTGCTCTCGCTGGTCCGGAGCAACGGCGAGGGCGACCTCGGGTTCCTCGGGCGACCCGAAGACGGCCCGCGGCGCCTGAACGTCGCCCTGACGCGGGCGAAACGGTACTGCGCCGTCGTCGGCGACTTCCACACGCTCCGCTACGACGCGCCGGGCAAGTGTACCGAACTCTACGAAGACTTTCACGACTTCTTCGCGTCGACCGGCCGACTCAACGAAGTCGACTCGCAGTTCGTCCCCACTTTCGGGGGTGAACGGGCGTGAAACCGCTGGGAAACCTGCCGGAGGCGCCGCTGGACTCCGACCTCCGACACGCCGTCGGGGGACTGACGAGCGGTGACGGAGCGCCGCCAGGCGGTGACGGAGCGCCGACCGGTGACGGAGCGCCGACTGGTGACGGATCACCGCCGGCCGATGACGGATCCCGGCCGACCGTCGTGAGCATCAGCGATATTCACGGCTACCTCGACGAGGCGCGGAGCGCACTGCTGACGCTTGCCGACCACCCGAAATACGACCCGGTCGTGACGTCGGGTCCGGACGGGCGCCTCCACTGGGCCGACAACGACTACGTGCTCGTGTTCAACGGCGATCTCGTCGACCGCGGACCAGCGAACGAGGGCGTCCTCGAACTGGTCGTCCGACTCGTCGCGGAGGCGCCGCCCGGTCGCGTCCGCGTCACGCTCGGCAACCACGAGGCCATCGCGCTCTCGCCCGACCACTTCGGGTTCGGGAACTGGTACTCCGGGCGGGTCGACACGGCGGGACGTCTCGCGCTGCTGGACGCGATCACCGCCGGGCACGTCGTCGCGGCCTACGAGGGGTACACCCTCACCTACGCCCACGCGGGGTCGTCCGACGCCTACAGCGCCGACGCGGTGAACGACCAACTGGTCGCGGCCGCCGCCGACCTGCGTGAGGCCGCCGGGACGCTCGACGACGCCGACGCCCAGCGGTGGGTGATCGAGGAGTACTCGCGCGTCCTCGGCGTCGGCGACCGCGGTCTCAAGGGACCCGGCGCGGGGCTCGTCTGGCTCGACTTCGCACACCTCGCCGCCGACGCACAGCCACAGGTCGTCGGCCACACTCGCCACCGCCGGCCAGCGTCGAAGGGGAACGTCCACTGCCAGAACGTCATCCGGAACAACCTCGACAGCCGGGGCGGCGAGTGTGTCTTCGTCGAGACGCCCGGTTCGCTGTCGGCGCTGGTCCGGGAGTCCGACGGCGGCGTGAGTCGGACGCGACTCGCCGGGTTCGGGTGACCGTCCACACGTCGGACCGGCCCCCTCACACGGTCACACAGGGACGAACGACGTCCCACGAGTGCGACGCCCGGGGCGCGACGTTCACCACGATCCGAGGTCGCTCGCAACGGAGGGGCGGCGAGAAGCGCGGCGGGTCCCGTCGCGGACGTCTCCGCCGGACCGGCCGGTCAGTCGGATTCGAGGCGGACCGTGATACTCCTGAGGTCGAACGCGTCGAGCGAGAGATCGACCGCCCCGTCGCTCACCGTCAGGGTTTCCCGGTGGTCCTCCACGATCGACGTCGCCTCGGCGCCGGCGACCGGGGCGTCGAGTGACAGCGTCGCGTCGACCTGCCGGCCGTAGGCCTCGTAGAGTCTGACGACGAGCGCGTCCGGGTCGTCCTCGGCTCGTTTGACGGCTTCGACGACGACGCCCGGCGTGTCGACCGACAGGAGCGACGTCACGCAGTGACCGTCCACGCACACGGGCCCGGACGCGACGTTCAGTTCGTATCCCGCCTCGACGACGCCGCCGTCGACCGGACCGTCGGGGTGGGGATAGACGGCGTAGGTGAACTCGTGGCGGTGCCGGTCCGCGTCCGGGTCGGGCGTGGTGGGCGCGCGCAAAAGCGAGAGACCCACGTCCGTGCCGTCGACGTCGACTCCGTACTTGCAGTCGTTGAGGACCGCGACGCCGCAGGACTGCTCGGAGACGTCGACCCACTGCTGGTGGGGCACCTCGTAGCGCGCCCGGTCCCAGGACGTATTCCCGTGGGTGGGTCGCTCGACGTGACCGAACTGCACGTCGAACGTGGCCGACCGGGCGTGGACGTCGACGGGGAACCGCGCTTTCAGGAACCGCTCGTCCTCCTGCCAGTCGACGACGGTGTGGTGGTCGATCCGGCGGGACCCCCGCGTTACGGAGACGTCCTGGACGACCGTGGAGTCCCCGAAGGCAAACTCCCGGCGGACGGTGGCTCGTAGCGGGCCGGACTCGAGGACGGCGACGGAGTCCGGAGCGGGCAGTCGCGTGGCGACGTCCGCGACGTCCCCTTCGACGTCCCAGGCGTCGAGGTTCGCCGGCTGGTCCCGGTAGGTGACGAGACGGTTTGCAGGTGCCGCGAAGGCCTCCCGCCCCGTGTCCCGGTCCGTGACCTGGTAGGTTCCGTCGTCCGCGAAGTCGACCCTGACGTGGGCGTTTTCGAGGTGCGTCTCGGAGACGGCGACGTCGGTCTCGACGGCCGGCTGCTCCCCGTCGACGACGGCGAACGTCTGCACGCCCGTCGGCGGGAGGTCGGTCGCCTCGAAGACGAACGCCGAGTCGTCGTCCCGCCCGTCGACCTGGACGGGTACTGGCGTGCCATCGGGCCCGACGACTCTCGGGGCGCCCCCGTCGAGGTGGTCGACCACGCCGTCGTCGACGGCGACGACCGGACTGTGTGACCAGGATAGCGAGTTCGAGACGGCGAGCACCGTGCCGTCTTCGGGGTCACCCCCGAGGGCGTCGAGTGCCCGCTGTGTCTCGCGTTCGGCCGTCGCGAAGACCCGCTCGTAGTCCCGGTCGGCGTCCGCGTACACGTCGGTCACGGAAGAGCCGGGGAGGATGTCGTGGAACTGATTGAAAAGGAGGGTCTTCCAGGCATCTTCGAGGTCGTCGTGGCCGTACGCGAAGTCCTCGCCGAAGACGTGGGCGAGCGAGGACGCCAGTTCCGCCTCACGCAGGGCGAACTCCCCTTTCCGGTTGTTCCGTTTGGTGCGAGCCTGCGTCGTGAGCGTCCCGCGGTGTTTTTCGAGGTACATCTCGCCGGTCCACGTCGGGAGATCGGCTTCGGCGGCCGACAGTCGCTCGAAGAACTCCCCGAGCGTCCCGTGGGACACGTCCGGGAGTGCGCCGACGTCGTCGACCACGTCGACCCGTTCGACCATCTCGCGGGTGGGTCCGCCGCCGCCGTCGCCCCACCCGTAGAGGTACAGTCCTTCGCCGACGACGGCGCTCTCCTCGTCGCCGGTCGCCGCCTCGCGGACCTGCTCGACGCTCACGTCGCCGTTGTAGGTGTCCGCCGGCGGGAAATGCGAGAGAACGGTCGACCCGTCGAGCCCCTCCCAGGTAAAGGAGGTGTAGGGGAAGTCGTTGGTGTCGTTCCAGCTCATCTTCTGTGTCAGGAAGTACGGACAGTCCGCCGCGCGGGCGACCGTCGGCAGCGTCGCGGTGTATCCGAAGACGTCCGGCAGAAAGGCGGTCTGCGGGTCGACGTCGAACGCGTCGCGAAAGTACCGTTTCCCGTAGAGGAACTGGCGGGCCAGCGCCTCCGGCCCCGCGAGTGTCACGTCGGATTCGACCCACAGGGCCCCGACCGGTTGCCAGTCCCCGGATTCGACTCGCTCGGCGACGCGCTCGTACACCGACGGGTACCGGTCCCGGACCAGTTCGTAGAGGTGTGGCTGGGACTGCAGGAACGCGAAGGAGGGGTAGTCCTCGAGCAGGTTCAGTGCCGTCGAGAAGCTTCGGGCACCCTTCCGGACCGTCTCGGACCACGGCCAGAGCCACGCCAGGTCGAGGTGGGCGTGGCCCACCGCGGTCAGGTGGTGGCCGGTGAGTTCGGAGGTCAGGCCGCCCGCCACGTCGGCGAGGACGTCGAGGGCGGTTTCGGCGCTTTCCCGCAGGGCGGCCTCGTCGGTGGCCTCGTACTCGAAGGCGTGACTCGCCGCCTGAATACCCCGAAGCGCCTTCTCCCGGTTGATCGACGAGTCGGGGAGGTCCTCGGCGAGTTCGGAGAGTACGGTCACGCGGCGGTGGAGGTCACGGACGCGGTCACGCGTCGCCCGCAGCTGGACCGTCTCGAGCACGAACTGGTCGACGTCGAGTTGGCCCCAGAGCGTCGTCGTCCCGGCCTCGACCAGAAGGTCGAACGTCTCGCCGCCGGCGGCCTCCTCGACGAGACGCAGGTCGGTGTGGCCGTCGTCGAACGCACCCACGGGCTCGCCGTCGCGGTAACAGAGACACTCCACCCGCGGCGTTCCGAGACCGACGTCGGGACCGTTGACCGGCGCAGCGACGAACCGCAGGTCGACCGGGCTGCCGGCCATCGTCTCCGGAACGGACCCCCGCAGGCGAAACCAGACGTTCGAGCCGACGGCGAGGGACTCGGGCAGCGTCGTGGCCGACAGCGGGTCGACGTCCGCACGGCGCCGGTCGGCGGGCGTCGACTCCCGGTCGCGCTCCCACACGAACCCGACGTCGCAGGGTTCGAAGTCGGCACCGTCCAGGTCCGCCGGCGTCGCGAACTCCCGGGTCCGGGCGCACGCGACGTCGTCGACCGGGGCCGTCTCCCGGATAGCGAGTTCGTCGAGGCGGCGTCTGGCGGCTTCGGCGCGCCGTTCCAGGGTCGTGTCGGTCATGGACGGATTCGGATGGAGGTGACCATGAAGATTGGGGCCGGCGGTGACGCTCTCGCACACGACGGTCGCCGACACGACTTATACGGACGCCGGCTCTGCGGGGAGGTATGGCGCAACCGAACGTCCTCCTGGTCGTGGCCGACGACCTCGGCTACGGCGACCCCGGGTGTTACGGCGGCGACATTCCGACTCCGAACCTCGACCGGCTCGCCGACGACGGGGTCCGTCTCACCGACTGGCACGCTAACGGTCCGATCTGCTCGCCGACGCGGGCGTCGCTGCTGACCGGGAAGTACCCACAGCACGCCGGGATGCCCAGTAACGGGCCGGAGGGGCACCCGAGCACCGACCCCGCCGGGGGACTGCCGACCGACCAGCCCACGCTCGCGGACCTGCTGGGCGAGGCGGGCTATCGCACCGGCGCCTTCGGCAAGTGGCACCTGGGGATGACCGACGACGACGACCCGCTCGCCCACGGGTTCGACGACTTTTTCGGCGTCCGGTCGGGCTGTGTCGATTACTTCTCGCACCTCCAGGTCTGGCTCCAGGCCCACGGCCACGCGCCCTACCACGACCTCTGGGACGGCCGCGAGGAGGTCCGTCGCGACGGCGCGTACCTCCCACACCGCATCACGGAGCGTGCCTGCGAGTTCGTCCGCGGCGAGCGCCCCTTCTTCGCCTACGTGGCCTACAACGCGCCCCACTACCCGCTGCACGCACCACCCGAGTACAACGACCGCGTGACTCACCTGGAAGGGGAGCGCCGACGCTACGGCGCGCTGGTATCGGTCCTCGACGAGGGGGTCGGACAGCTCCTCGACGCGCTCGAAGACGAGGGCGTCGCCGATGACACCCTCGTGGTGTTCACGAGCGACCACGGCCCCTCCAGGGAGGTCAGGAACCACCTCGACGGCGCCGAGACCCCGTTCCGTGGGAGTTCCGCGGGACCGTTCCGGGGCCACAAGTTCAGCCTCTTCGAGGGCGGCATCAGGGTCCCCGGTCTCGTCGCGTACCCCGGCGAGATCGAGGGCGGCGCGGTGTGTGACGAGTTCGCGACGACGATGGACGTCCTCCCGACGGTGCTCGACTACTGCGGTGTCGACCCGCCCGAGGACTGCGACGGGGAGAGTCTGCGCGGGACCCTCGCGGACGGCGACCCGTCGCCACACGACCGCGTCTACTGGGCGTTCCGCGACCAGGCCGCCGTCAGGGCGGGCGACTGGAAACTGGTCCTCGACGGCGAGGAGATACCCCCCGACGCCACCACCCCGGAGTTCCGGACGGTCGAGGGACCCCACCTCGCGAACCTGGCCGACGACCCCGGCGAGTCGACGAACCTGGCCGACGCGCGGCCCGGGCGACGCGCGGACCTGGAAGCGGATCTGCAACAGTGGCTCGACGAGGTACAGTGACTCTCACTGGCAACAGGTGTCCCCCCGAGAGGAACGCATCCGTCAGGTTCCGGACCGTCAGTCGCGTTCGACGCGGATCCCGTCGGCGGCGACGTCCTCGATCGTGGCCTTCCAGCCGCCGACGGTGACCTCCCCGTCGTCGGTCGCGACGGTCAGTTCGGCCGTGGTGGGAACGACTGACTCGAAGTCCGCGTCGACGGGACCGCCCATCTCGTAGTCGACGATCTCCCCGGTCCAGGTTCGCGGCCGGCGGGAGTGGGTCTCGCGACCGTGGACCTCGGCGACCAGCGGCGTACCGTCGTCGAGGAGGGGTTTGAGGTCGACGATGAGCCGCCATGGGTCGAGGTATCGACGCGGGAGGCCGCCGTCGGTCTGGATCTCCCGCGACCCGGTCCAGATCTGTTCGGCGTAGTGCTGGAAGAGCAAGACGAGGTTGTGCTCCTGGGTGATGATGTAGGGCTGGGACTCCTCCTGGGGGTGCTTGCTGTTGAAGATCCCGTACGAGCGGTCCGAGAACGCGAAGGTGTCGATGGTCGGTCGGTGGCGGACGGCGAGTTCGTCCGGGAACGTCGGTCCCATGACGCCCGGTCGCGGGTCCGCACTGCGGGCCTCCTCGCCGTCGACCAGGAGCCGGACGCTCACGCCCCGGGCGACGGCGGCGGCCACCTCGTCGCTCACCGTCTCGTAGAGGTCGACCGGCAGTGCCATCGTCAGCCACCACTCGGCGTCCTCGATGGCGCTCCGGATGTGTCGCAGTGCGGACTCCTCGAGGCTGACCATCGTGACGAACCCCGCCGAGGAGCGCTGGTGTTCGTGCAACTGGTCGAGCGAGGAGGCGATGGAGTGGACCTTGGTGCTGAACGAGTCGATGTGTCGCTCCTTGAACCCCTCGAGGACGGCCTCGGGCGGCGGCGCCTGTACCTCCTTGCCGGAGGAGCGCTCCTGGACCTCGATGAGCGCCATGTCCTGGAGCTGGTCGATGACGTCGTAGATGCGCGCCTGCGGCACGTCGGACGCGTCGGAGAGTTCGTTCGGCGTGGCGGTCCCGAGGCTCACCGCGGCGATGTAGGCCAGCGACTGGTACTTCGTCAGGCCCACGTCCTGCAGTTTGTCGACGAGTTCGGTTTCGTCCATCCTCGGGTTACCGTTCCTGGTCGCTCGCAGGGCCTATCGCTTTCGAATCCGCCACACGTTGCCAGCGCAGGTCGAACGAGCCGTCCTCGCGGGCCACCTCGGCGAAGACCTCCCAGCCGTCGTCGGTCGACAGGACGTCCAGGTAGCGACACGTCGCGAACGTCTCGACGCCGACTCTGACGTCGGTGGTCGGCGCCTGGTAGAGCGGCCCGTCCGGCGACGTGTCGACGAACTCGCGCAGGTCCGGCGAGACGGCGAGTCCCGTCCGGAGGTTCCACGTCCGCCCCTCGTCGGTCAGCCCGCTCCCGTCGTAGAAGACGAGCCAGACCGGGGCGTCCGGGGCCGGAACCACACAGGACACGCGTGTGTGGTGGTCGTGCCAGTACTGCCGTTCGATAATCGGATTCGACGCGGCCCGCTCCCACGTCTCGCCGTCGACGCTCGTCGCGAGGTGAGCCTGCTCGGAGCGGGCGTCGTTGCCCGAGTAGAACATGTAGTACCGGCCACCGACCGTGACGACGTACGGGTCTTTCACCGTCGCACGGTCGCTCCCGGCCGCCCCGGGCCGGAGGACGTCGTGTGCGGTGGTCGGGTCGAACTCCGTGGGGTGGTCGGCGTCCGCGAGTTTCCGGACCGTCCACTGGTTTGCCCCGTGGTCGACCGGCAGGTACAGTTTCAGCCGACCGGTGTCGGGGTCGGTCACGAGCGCCGGGCGCTCGACGCTCACGACGCCGAGGTCCGCGGCCGTGATCCGCGTCAGTGACTCGTAGGTCGTCTCCCCCGTTCGTCGGTAGATCGTCACCGCGCGTCCCCGGTCGTCCGGGACCCGCTCGCGCACGGCGAGGTAGGTCTCACCGCCGTGTTCGTGAACGCAGGGGGCGCCGGTCCAGAACCCCTCGCCCCCCGAGACCGGCTCGAGGACTGTCTCGGCGGCCCCGGGATCGAACGCCGGTGGGTGTGCATAACCCGTCATCGCCCTCACTGACGACGCCCACCCCCGTATAGTTTTTCAACCACTCTCGGTAGTTTCTCTACCAAAACCTTATGTATTATCCACGTAAGATTCAACCATGCCGCGTGACACAGACCGACACGAAATCCCCGACGACGACCGACGCGACCTGCTCAGGAACATCGGGTTCGGCGCTGCAGCCGTCGTAACGGCCGGTGTGGCCGGATGTAGCGGCGACGGTGGTACGCCCACGCCAGACGAGAGCGACGGCAGTGACGGCGGAGACGGCGGAGACGGCGGAGACGGCGGAGACGGCGGAGACGGCGGAGACGGCGGCGACGGCGGCGACGGCGGAGACGACACCCCCGAGAGTACCCCGAGTGGGAGCCTCGTCGACGACGTCTGGAGCACCCCCACAGACCGCATTCCCAACGAAGTCCACTGGAACAACTACAACCCAGCCAGCCAGGCCGGCGCGTCCAGGAACTGGGTCCAGACCTACATGGTCGGGTTCCGGCAGGCCGACGCGTCGTTCGTCCCGTCGCCGGTGTTCGAAGGCATCACCGTCGAGGGCAGCACGATGACCATCACCGTCGCCGACGACGTGACCTGGCACGACGGCGACCCGCTGACCGCCGAGGACGTCGTGACCCAGGTGAAGATGGACATCTTCATGCAACAGCCGCCGGCCGACGTCATCGACAGCGCGGAGGCGGTCAGCGACACCGAGGCGGAACTGTCCCTCTCGACCCAGAACCGCGAGATCGCGCTCGGCGCCTACGCCGGCCGGAAGCTGAACACGAAGACGTCCATCTACGGTGATTTCGTCTCCCAGTTCGAGGAGGCGAGTTCGGACTCGGCGATGGACGACGTTCGCGGGCAGGTCTCGGAGTTCCGGGGCCCCGCGACCGGCCTCGGTCCCTTCCGTCTGACCGACGCGACGACCCGGCGGTTCCACGGCGAGGCCCACGAGGGCCACCCCGCATACGACGCCATCGAGGGCGTCTCCTGGGAAGCGACCCGGACGACCGGCAACCAGGGCATCCTCCAGATGGGGATCAGCGGGAGCACCGACTACATCGGCCCGGTCGTCCTCTCGGAAGACGCCCTCTCACAGTTGCCGGACCACTACCAGATCAACCCCGTGAGCAACCTCAACGGCCACGGCCTGTTCTGGAACTACGACAACCCACACATCCAGCGTCCGGCCTTCCGGAAGGCGATCGCGTACGTCGCCGACCGGCGACGGATCGCCCAGAACGCCGCTGGCCTGAACTTCAAACAGCCCGTGGGGGCACCGACCGGTATCTCCGGCGGCGGGCAGGGCGTCCCCGAGAGCTGGCTCGGCGACACGTTCGATTCGCTGACTGCCTACGAGACGAGCACGGAGCAGGCCACGCAGGTCCTCGAGGACGCCGGCTACTCCAAGAGCGGCGGCACCTGGCAGGGACCGGACGGCAACACCGTCAGTCTCGACCTGGTCTACCCCGGCGGGTGGACCGACTGGGTCAACGCCGGCCAGACGCTGAACTCACAGTTACAGAACTTCGGGTTCGAGACGAACTTCGAGACCGTCGACGCGCCGACCTGGAACGGTCAGACCCGGCCCAACGGCGAGTTCGACATCACGCCCCAGTGGTGGGGCGGCGGCAGACCGCACCCCTTCTTCGGCTTCCGGGCCATCACGCAGAGCTCCCAGGCCGGCGACGCGAGCGTCCCGGACACGTTCGAGGTGCCGATGCCGGTCGGCGACCCCGAGGGCGACCTCGAGGAGATAAACTTCACCGAGCGCACGAGCGAACTCCCCCAGCTCTCGGGCGAGGAGGCCACGCAGGCCGTCGTCGAACTCGCCTGGGCGGTCAACCAGACGATGCCGATCCTCCCGGTCATGGAGAAGATCGGTGCGGTCTGGTACAACACGCAGAACTGGAACGTCCCCTCGACCGACAACGAGTGGATGACGGTCAACCCGCCCACCCACCTGGCCTGGCCGTTCCAGGAGGGACAGATCACGCCGATGCGGGAGTGACCACGCCACCTCGCGTCACCCACCCCACTCAACTCAACCTCACGCCACCCAACACAATCCCACGCCACCCAACACAATCCCACGCCACCCAACACAATCCCACGCCACCCAACACAATCCCACGCCACCCACCCCACTCAACTCCACCGTGGCTGGACAGGTATCGAGAACGAACGCGGACGCGGTCAGTCACAATATCACATATCGAGAAATTCCATGCACTGGTTGCTCAAGCGGTTCGGCCGGGCTCTGTTTACGATATACGCCACAGTCACGCTGACGTTCGTGATGATCCGGCTCATCCCCGGCGGACCGCTCGACTACATGAAAGGACAGATACGCCAGGCGAATCCGGGCATGTCGAGCGATGCGATAAACGCCATCGTCGAGGCCCGCGCACAGATCAACCCCGACCAGACCATCCTCCAGCAGTACGTCTCCTACGTGAGTTCGGTCTTCCGGGGGGACCTGGGCGAGTCGACGTGGTACGGCGACCCGGTCAGCGGGATCCTGATCGACGCCCTCCCGTGGACGCTGTTCGTCATGGCCATCGCCCTGTTGTTCACGTTCGCGATCGGGATCGGACTGGGCGCGCTCATGGCGTACAACGAGGGAACCGGGTTCGACTACACCCTGTCGACGGCGTCGATCCTGTTCAACTCGGTCCCCTACTACGTGCTGGGGGTCCTGTTCCTGTTCCTGCTGGGCTACCAGTGGGAGGTCTTCCCGACCGGCGGGCGGACGAGCGAGTCGGTCGAGGCAGGGCTCTCGCTGGCGTTCCTGGTCGACGCCCTCTATCACGCCGCACTGCCCGTGCTGTCGTTCGTCCTGACCCGCTTTGGGTTCCAGGCACTCGCCATGCGTGGCAACAGCATCAACGTCCTCGGGGAGAACTACCTCCGGGCCGCCGAGTTACGCGGCCTGCCCAGTCGGCACATCGCGTTCCAGTACGTCGGCCGCAACGCCGTGTTGCCGCTGTACACCACCCTGATGATCTCCATCGGGACGATGTTCGGCGGGACCGTCATCCTGGAGCAGATCTTCACCTACCCCGGGGTGGGCTACTACATGTTCCAGGCGATCGACGCCCGGGACTACCCGCTGATGATGGGCGCGTTCATCCTGATCACGACGGCTATCGTGGTCGCGATCCTGTTCGCCGACCTCACCTACGGACTGATCGACCCCCGCGCCAGCGGAGGTGAGAACCGTGAAACCTACTGACGGGACGGACGCTCCCGACGGCGGAAACGAACCTGGCGCCCACGGAGGGCAGCCACGCCCCGACGGCGGCGAGGACACCCGCTCGGACGGTGGCACGGCCAGGGACAGCGACTCCCCGTTCCGGACCTACGACGTCGAGCGCCGAACCCGCCGCGAGCGCCTCGCCTTCCGGTTCGACCTCTACGTCCTCTCGCCGGCCCGCATCGTCTGGAGCGACTGGCGCACGCGAGTCGGCGTACTCGTCCTCGCGGCGTACCTGTTGATGGGGACTCTCGGCGTGGTGCTCGTGGCGCCACCGGACCCGAACCAGGGGATGATCCACACACAGCCCTTCCAGACGATGGCCCACCCCCTCGGGACCGACGGCATCGGCCAGGACTACGTGAGCCTGGTCGTCCACGCGACGCCGGTGATGCTCGAGATGATGATCTCCGGCGGCGTGTTCGCGACGGGCGTCGCGACGGGCGTCGGAACCCTCTCGGGCTACCGGGGCGGCCGGGTCGACAGCCTGCTCACGATGATAATGGACATGGCGACGGCCATCCCGGGACTGCCGCTGGCCATCGTGGTCGCGGTCATCCTCCAGCCCCGCTCCCCGTGGCTCGTCGGGATCGTCCTCACGATCAACGTGTGGGCGGGCCTCGGCCGGTCCATCCGCTCGCAGGTGCTGACCCTGCGCGAATCCGACTACGTCGAGGCCTCCCGAACCATGCGGTTGCGGACGCCCACGATCCTCCTCCGGGACATCGTTCCCAACATCATGCCCTACATCACGATCAACTTCGTCAACGCCGCCCGTATCGTCGTGTTCAGCTCCGTCGCGCTGTATTTCCTCGGCGTGTTGCCGTTCAACAACACCCACTGGGGCGTCCAGATGAACCGCGCCTACCGCAACTCCGGCGCGCTGTACTCGTGGGAGCAGGCCTACACGCTGTTCGTCCCGCTGCTCGCCATCCTCGTCCTCTCGCTGGGGCTGGTGTTGCTCTCCCAGGGTGCCGACCGGATATTCAACCCGCGCGTCCGGGCCCGGAAGTCCTCGATCATCGCCGACGAGGAAGACGCCGGGGCAGGAGGTGACCGATAGATGGGTCGTGACGACGACATCGTGGTCGAGATCGAGAACGCCACGGTCCAGTTCGAGATGGAGCGGGGTGTCGCCCGCGTCCTGAACGACGTCGACCTCGCCGTCCGCCGCGAGGAGATCTTCGGCCTCGTCGGAGAGAGCGGGTCCGGCAAGTCCATGCTGGCCGCCTCGATGCTCGACGCGGTCGAGGACCCGGGCGTCCTGAGCGGCTCGGTCACCTACTACCCGCAGGGACGCGAGCCGGTCGACGTCCTCGACCTCTCCCGGGAGGAACTCCGGCAGGTCCGCTGGGAGGACATCGCGATGGTCTTCCAGGGAGCGCTCGACTCGTTCAACCCGACGCTGCGGATCCGCAAGCACTTCCTCGAGACGCTCTCGGCCCACGACGCCGACCGCGAGGAGGGCATGGACAGGGCACGTCAGTTGCTCTCGGACCTGTACCTCGAACCCGAACAGGTCCTGTCGAGTTACCCCCACGAGCTCAGCGGCGGCATGCGCCAGCGCGCGCTCATCGCGCTCGCGCTCGTGCTCGAACCGGAGGTACTCGTCATGGACGAACCGACGGGCGCGCTCGACCTGCTGATGCAGCGGTCGATCCTCAGTCTCATCAAGAAGCTCCAGCGCAAGTACGAACTCACGATCCTCTTTATCTCACACGACCTGCCGCTGGTCGCCAACCTCGCCGACCGCATCGGCGTGATGTATCCCTTCGACCTGATCGAGGTGGGTCGAGCCGAAGACGTGGTCGAGTCCCCCAGCCACCCCTACACCCGTGCGCTCCTCCGGGCGGTCCCGAACCTCGAGACGCCCTACGACGAGATGCGACCCATCGCGGGCGAGGCACCCGACCCCGTCGAGGTCCCCGAGGGCTGTTCGTACGCGGACCGCTGTCCGCTGGCCGACGGCCACTGTCGCAGGGAACACCCGCCCTACGAGCACCGGACCGACGAACACCGGGTGGCCTGCTACTACCCGGAGGAGTCTTCGGAGGCGATACCGCTGGCGGTCGGCACGGACCCGGACGCCGGAGCGACGGCCGACGGACCGGACCGGGCCTCGACCGAGGAGGGGTCGCGATGAGCGAGGACGCCGTGGTCTCGCTGGAGAACGTCGACGTCCACTTCGAGAACCGCCGGGGGACGCTCGACCTGTTCGGCGAGTCCGAGACCGTCCACGCGGTCGACGACGCCACCCTCGAGATCCCCGAGAACGAGGTCGTCGCGGTCATCGGCGAGTCCGGCTGTGGCAAGACCACGCTCGGCAAGACGGCGATCGGTCTCCAGCGCCCGACGGCGGGGAGCGTGCGCTTTCGCGGCCAGGACGTCTGGGACGCCAAGGACGGCCGGGGCGACGTCGACATCAGTTACGACGAGATCCGCCGCTCTCTGCAGATCGTCCACCAGGATCCCGGGAGTTCGCTCAACCCGAACCAGACCGTGATGGCGACGCTGCTCCAGCCGCTCAAGCGCTGGCAGAAGGACCTGCCGCGCAGACAGAAGGAGGCGCGCATCCTGGGACTGCTCGAAGAGGTGGGGATGACCCCGCCCGACGACTACGCCTACCGGTACCCCCACCAGCTCTCGGGGGGCGAACAGCAGCGGACCGCCCTCGTCCGCGCGCTCCTGATGGAACCGGACCTCATCCTCGCGGACGAGGCGGTCTCGGCGCTCGACGTCTCCCTGCGCGTCGAGATGATGGACCTGATGCTCGAACTCCAGAACCAGTTCGACACCTCCTTCCTGTTCATCTCGCACAACCTCTCGAACGCGCGCTATCTCGCCGGCCAGTCCGGCGGACGGCTGGCGATCATGTACCTCGGCGAGATCGTCGAGGTCGGCCCCTGCGAGGAGGTGCTGGCCGACCCCCAGCACCCCTACACGAAGGTGCTGAAGTGGGCGACCCCGGACATGGAGGTCAAACACGGCGAGATCGAGGACCTGCCGGTCCGGAGCGTCGACATCCCGGACCCGACGAACCCGCCGTCTGGCTGTCGGTTCCACACGCGCTGTCCGGAAGCGCGGGCGCACTGCCGGCGCGACGCGCCACCGGCCTACGACGGCGGCGACGGGCGCGAGGTCCGCTGTTATCGCGTCGACGACGACAGCGCGTACTGGAACAGTGACCCGCTCCCCGAGGAAACGGACGGCGACCCGCTGCCCGAAGAGACGGACGCCGACGCGGGAGGTGAGCGAGCGTGAATCGCCGACAGCCGCGGCGCGTCCCGGGCAGGCCGACCGTGTGTCGCCTACGGGGTACGGCGACTGTGCATCGGCTACGGGCCGCGCTGGAAACGGTTGCAGGCCCGCAACAGCGCGCCGGATGCGACGAGTATCACGCCGCTGACCCCGGCGTCGACGATCGCGATGGACCGGGACGCCCGGGAGACGTCACCGAGGGCGACGATGGCCACCGCGACGAAAAACAGCAGTCCCGACAGGACGAACGCGAGCGTGAGCGCCCCGCGGCGGCGACAGACGAGTTCGAGAAACCGCTGTCGGAACCCTGCGTCCTCCATGTGTCTGGCCCGACGTGTGCGCCAGCGGGTGTTAAAACCCGCGCCAGCGGTCCGGACTGGTCGACGGGCGAGGGCCCAGCACGGTCGACGGCCGAGAGTTCGTCTTTGTCGCAAGCCTGCGAGGGCTCACCGTCGTCACGGGCCAGCGAGGGCTCACCGTCGTCACGGGCCAGCGAGGACGCACCGTCGTCCCAGACCAGCGAGGACGCACCGTCGGTCGTCGAGTACTGCGTGAACAACGTCGACTCCGAGACCAGGGAACGACTGGCGAACACATCCGTCGAGGACCGCGGAGCGCCGTGCCTGGAGCGCTGTGGAACGTGCCGGAAGACGCCGTTCCTGGTCGTCGACGGCGATCTCCAGGTCGGGGAGTCCCACGCGGCACTGCTCGCGGCACTGCCGGAGGTGAGCCCGTGAACGTCCTGCTGGTCTCCATCGACAGCCTCCGCCGGGACGTGCTGGGCGCCTACGCCGACCGGCCGCGGGTGCTCGATTACGAGGTGGCGACGCCGAACCTCGACCGCTTCGCCGAGCGCGCGACCGTCTTCGATACCCACTACGCCGGCAGCATGTTCTGTATGCCGACCCGTCGGGAGTGGCTCACCGGCGTCCAGGAGTTCCCCTGGCGGGGCTGGGGGCCGGTCGAACCGTTCGACACCACGCTGGCGCGGGCGGCCCGGGAGACGGGGACGTTCACCCAGCTCGTCACCGACCACTACCACTACTTCCAGCACGGGTCGGACGGCTACTACGAGGACTTCAACGCCTTCGAGTTCGTCCGCGGCCACGAGTTCGACGCCTGGCAGTCCCGCCCGCGCCGACCCGACGACCGGTTGCTCGCCCAGGCCGACGCGGACGGGGCCGACGGTGTCGACTTCGTGGACCGCGCCCAGTACGCGCGAAACGTCGCTGGCTTCGACGAGGACGACGAGCGGGAGTTCTTCGCGCCGAAGGTGTTCTCGACGGCGGCGGACTTCCTCGCGGGCGTCGAGTGGGACGACTGGTTCTGCTACGTCGACAGCTTCGACGTCCACCAGCCGTTCCACTGCCCCGAGCCGTACGCGTCGATGTACACCGACGAGGACCCGCGGGACCCCGACCTGTCGTTCTGGCCCCACTGGGGCACCGTCGACGGCGGACAGGGATCCATCGACGAGCGCCAGCTCGCGTTCGCTCGCGCCCAGTTCGCCGGGAAGGTGACGATGGTCGACGAGTGGTTCGGCCGCCTGCTGGACGCTCTGGAGGAGGGCGACCACTGGGAGGAAACCGCCGTCGTCGTGACCTCCGACCACGGCTACTCGCTGGGCGACCACGGCTACGTGGGCAAGATCCACATGCCCATGTACGACGTGCTCGCGCGGACTCCGCTGATGGTCTATCACCCCGAGTCCGACGGCGGGCGCGTCACCGACCTCACCGCCGCCGTCGATCTCCACCCGACGCTCCTCGAGTTCATGGGTGCGACAGAAGCCGGCGACCACCCGCACGGACGGAGTCTCGCCGGCCTGGTGACGGATGAGACCGCCGAGCACGACCGCGAGTGGGCGATCTACGGCGAGTGGGGGTCGGGCGTCTGCGTGACCGACGGCCGGTACACCTACCTCCGCCCGTGTGACCCCGACCGACCCGCCCACTGTCACTCGACGTCGATGATGAACACGCGGGGCGTCTTCCTGCCCCGGACGCCCAAGACCGACGCCGAAACCGTGGAGGGGCTTCCCTACGCCGACGTCCCGGTCTGGCGGTTCGAGGGCGAAGCCGTCCAGCGACACGACGAATCGTTGCTGTACGACACGGCGACCGACCCCGGACAGGACGAGAACCTCGTGGGGGAGGACCTCGAGGCCGAACAGCGACTCCGGGCACTCCTCGACGACGCCTGCGAGACGCTGTCGGTACCGGGGTCGTTCGCGCGACGCGTGGGGGTGAACCGTGACGCGAACTGACCGCCACCGGTGGCGACAGCAACGGCGGACCGACGGCGACCACCGGACCGGAGGCCAGCCATGAGCCGCGACGCGCTCGTCCGGGGGTACACGCTGTTCGTGGGCGACCCGGGCGGTGTCGGCGTCGACGCCGGTGACGACGGGGGTCTCTACCACCGCGACACCCGGCACCTCTCGGAATTCTCCACCACGGTCGACGGCGTCGAACTCGACGTCATCGGGCGCGACCTGACCGACGCCGGGACCCGGACCGTCGTCGCGACAGACGGCAACGCCGCGGTCAACCGCGTCGACGAGCGCAGCGAGAAGCGAAGCGACCTCGTCGTGGAGACGACACAGACCGTGACCGACGGCGCCGGGCTGACCCAGTACACGACGGTCACCAACCACTCGGCGGTCCCGTTCGACGGGTCGGTCACCGTCGGGTTCGACGTCGACTTCGCTGACGTCTTCGAGGTCAGAGGGTACGCCTCCCGCCTCGAACGGGACCCCGAGGTCGGCGTCGGCGACCACACCGTGACCTACGCGTACGACCACGGGACCGTCGACGGCGAGACGGTGACGCGACGCACCGTCGTCGAGTTCGAGCGCGAACCGTCCCGGCTCGCCCCCGGGGAGGCGACATTCGAACTCGACCTCGCGTCCCAGGAACGGACGACGGTCGAGTTCCGGGTCCGTCCGGAGGTCGCCGTCGACGCTACGGCCGCGGAGGGCGCTGGCACGCTCCCACAGGACGCGTCCGCGCTGGCGGGCGACCTGTCGGGAGGCGACCCGCCGGCAGACGACCGCTCGACGGCCCCGGGCATCGACCTGCCGACGGTGGAGACGGGTGACCCAGAGTACGACCGGGTGTTCGCCCGCGCCGGCCAGGACCTCGCCGCTCTCGCCGGAGCCACGGAGTACGGGCCCGTGCCACTCGCCGGTGCGCCCTGGTTCGCCACGGTGTTCGGAAGAGATTCGCTCATCGCGGCCTACCAGGCCCTGCCCGTCGCCCCGTCGCTTGCTCGCGGGACGCTGCGCTACCTGGCGGCCCACCAGGGGACGACCGTCGACGACGCGCGCGAGGAAGAGCCCGGGAAGATATTCCACGAGATCCGCGACGGGGAACTCGCCCTGCGGGGTCGGGTCCCCCACTCGCCGTACTACGGGTCCGTCGACGCGACGCCCCTGTGGGTGATGGTGTTGCGTGAACTGCACCGCTGGACCGGCGACGACGGAATCGTCACAGACCTCGAGGAGTCCCTGGACGCGGCCCTCTCCTGGATCGACCGGGGACGCGCCCAGGACGGCGACGACCCGTTCCTCTACTACGAGGAGTCGCCGACGATGGGACTGTTGCACAAGGCGTGGCGGGACACGCCCGGGAGCGTCCAGTTCCCCGACGGCGAGACCGCCGACCCGCCCATCGCCAGCGTCGAGGTGCAGGGGTACGTCTACCGGGCGCTCCGGGACGCGGCGGACCTCTACGAGACGGTGCTGAACCGGCCGACGCGGGCGAGGGACCTCCGCGAGGAGGCCGACCGCTTCGCCGACGCGTTCGACGACGCCTACTGGCTCCCCGACGAGGACTACTACGGCGTCGCCCTCGACGGCGACGGACGGGTGGTCCCGACGCTCACCTCGAACGTGGGTCACTGCCTCTGGTCGGGTGTCGTTCCGGACGGCCGCGCCGAGGCGGTCGCACGGACGCTGCAGTCCGAGGAGCTGTTCTCGGGCTGGGGCATCCGGACGATGTCGACGGAGACGGCCGGCTACAGCCCCATCTCCTACCACCTCGGGAGCGTCTGGCCCCACGACACCTCGCTGACGGCGCTCGGGCTGGCTCGCTACGGCTTCCACGACGGCGCCGACCGCCTGACCCGGGCCGTGATGGACGCCTGCACGCAGTTCCCGGAGTACCGCATCCCCGAACTGTTCTGTGGGTTCGCGGACGACCTGACGCCGAAACCCTACGCCTCGTCGTGTGTCCCACAGGCCTGGAGCGCCGGCGCGCCGTACGCGTTCCTGCGGGCGACGTTCGCCGTCGAACCCGGGCCCGGGGGAAACGGCGTCGGAGTCGGTGCCGACGGCCTCGAAGTCGGGAACGACGACGCGGTGCTGGACGCCAGCGCGCTGGACCCGCTCCGCAGGCGGTGGAGGGACTGATGCACGTCCGAGCGGTGGAGGGACTGATGCACGTCCGAGCGGTGGAGGGACTGATGCACGTCCGAGCGGCGGACGGACTGATGCACGTCCGAGCGGTGGAGGGACTGATGCACGTCCGAGCGGCGGACGGACTGATGCACGTCCGAGAGGCGGTCGGACTGATGCACGTCCCAGCGGTGAACAGACTGATGCACGTCCGAGACCACGTGAGAACGAACGACCCACGCTACCCCCTCAGGTGACAACGATGCCCTGCCCCCACGCGAACGGTGGCCGACCGACCGACGAGCAGCCAGGCAACAGCGACCGCCTCTCGCGCAGACAGATGATCCGTGCGGCGGTGGCTATCGGCGGCGCCAGCGGCCTCTCGGCGTGTCTGACTCGCGAGCGGGACGCGACGGCGACGCCCGAAGAGCCCGCCTTCCCCACCGGCCCGTCGGACCTCTCCGCGCTCCCGGAGCGACAGCACGCGTGGGTCGACTGGCTCGTCCGGGACCGCTTCGGGAACACCGTGTTGCCACAGCACCAGACGATGCTGTTGCTCGAGTACACCGGGCCGACCCCACCCGACGAGGCCGACCGCGAGACCGTCGAGGCGGCGTTCCGGACCCTCGAACGAGCGTTCCAGCGCGGCGCCGGCGACGACGACAGCGCCGTCCAGCACGAGGGCCTGCTGTTCGTCGTCGGCTACGCGCCGGCGTACTTCGACCGGTTCGACGCGGACCTCCCCGAGAGCCTCGACCTCCCGCCGCCGGGCGAGGTGCTCGACGAACTCGGCGAGACCGCCCCGACAGCCGACGACGCCGACGCCGTGGTCCACCTCGCTGCCGGCTTCGGGTCGGTCCTGCTCGCGGCCGAGGAGGCGCTCACCGGCCAGCGCGAGGTCGTCAACGGCGTCGACGTGGCGGGGACTCTCACAGACTACTTCGAGGTGATCGAGCGACGCACGGGGTTTTTCGGCCGCGCCCAGCCCGCACAGCGCTACGACAGCGACGACATCCCCGACGACGCGCCCCTCTCGATGGGCTACAAGAGCAGTTACCTCGACACGCTCGCGCCCGAGGACGCGGTCACCATCCAGGAGGGGCCCTTCGCGGACGGCACGACGATGCAGGTCTCCCGGCTGGAACACGACCTCGACGCCTGGTACGACCGGGACCACGGCGAGCAGATCGACCGGATGTTCAGCCCGGCCCACGACGAGGACAGCGTGGGAGACGTCGGTGCGAACCTCGCGGCCAACAGCCGTGTCACCGAGGATATCGCCGAGCGCGTCGACGAGGACGCGCGCGAGTCGGGCGTCGTCGGCCACGGCCAGAAACTGGCCCACGCCCGCACCGACGAGTTCACACCGAAGATACTGCGCCGTGACTTCAACGCGACGGAGGCACCAGGTCTGCACTTCGACTCCTGGCAGCGGGGCATCGAGGACTTCCTCTCGGTCCGGCGCGCGATGAACGGCGAACACGTCGACGCCGAGGTCGACCCCGAGGACGACGGCATCCTGGATTTCATCGAGGTGACGAACAGGGCGACGTTCCTGATGCCGCCGCGGTCGCTCCGGGCGCTCCCCGGGCCGGACCCGGACCGATGAGTTCTCCTTTCCCTTCGACGACGGTCGAACCGCCATCGACGACGGCCGGACGAGTCGTCCTCGTGGGACTCGCCGTCGTGGTCGTCGCCGGCACGGCCGCGGTCGGCCTCGCCGTCGGTCCGTTCGCTGGCGGTCCGTTCGCCGATAGTCCGTTCGCAGTCGGCCCGTTCGCCAGCGATGCGGTGGGCGGTGACGACGTCGCGTTCGAGCAGGTGACCGGGTCCTGTGGCCCCTCCTACCGGACCTCCGGGAACGCGGACGGTAGCGACGACGGCGGCGTCGCAGTGGCGGACTACGACGGGGACGGCTGGCCCGACCTGCTCGCCGTCGGTGGCGACCAGCCGGTCCTCTTCGAGAACGACGGCGGGCGCCTCGAACGGTCGGGCGCGCTTCCCGACGGCGAGTACCCCGAACTCAAGTCCGCGCTCTTCTTCGACGCCGACGGCGACGGCCGGGAGGACCTGTTGCTCGTCCCGCGCGTCGGCGACCCCGTGTTCCTCTCGAACGACGGGGCGTCGTTTTCCCGGCGTGACGCCGGCTTCAATGTGACACTGGAGTGGGGGACCGGCGCGTCGGCCGCCGACTACGACGGCGACGGCGACCTCGACGTCTACGTGACCCAGAACGGTAACTGGCGCGAGGAGACACCCAGACGGAACGCCAGCGGCGCGGCGACGGACGGCTACCCGAACGTGCTCTTCGAGAACACCGACGACGGGTTCGAACGCGTCACGGACGCCGGTGTCGCCGGCTCACACTGGAGTCTGGCGACGAGTTTCGTCGACCTCACCGGCGACGGTCGCCCCGACATCCACGTCGCCAACGACTACGGGTGGGACGCGCTCCTGGTCAACCAGGGCGACGGCACGTTCGACCGCCGGCGGATTCCCGACACCAACCGCCACGGGATGGCCTCGGTCGTCCGGGACGTCAACGGCGACGACCGCCTCGACCTGTTCGTCACGAACATCGAGTTCCCGAACCCCCAGCAGATCTGGGAACTCAACAGCGGGCTCAACGTCTACAACCGCGGCAACACGCTGTTGCTCAACCGCGGGAACGGGACCTTCGAGGAGCGCGCGACCGAGTACGGCGTCCGCGAGGGCGGCTGGGGGTGGGCGGCGTCCATCGAGGACTTCGACAACGACGGGACGCTCGACGTCGTCCACGCGACCAAGTACCACCTGCTCCGGAACCAGGACGGGAGTTTCTCGGCCGTCGAGACGACGCCCGCCGTGTGGGAAGGTCGTTCCAACGGCACGTTCGAGCGCCGGAACGGTTCGGCCGTCGGCTTCGTGCCCTCGAACGGCCGGGGGCTGGCGACCGCCGACTTCGACCGCGACGGCGACCGCGACCTGGTCGTCGCCGGCACGTCCGAGGGGTTCGTCCGCTACGAGAACGTAAACGAGGGGGGGCACTGGCTCCAGGTACGCGTCGAACCAGACGAGGGCACGGCGGTCGGGTCGGAGATCCGCGTCGTGACGAGCGACGGGACGGTCCACACACGCGTCCAGAGCAGTCGCTCGAACTTCTTCTCGCAGTCCTCGCGCACGATGCAGTTCGGTCTCGGACCCCACACCGTCGACCGCCTCGAAGTCGTCCGGCCGGACGGCACCGAACTGGTCTTCGAGGACGTGGAGACGGACCGGCGGGTGCGCGTGACCGCCGACGGAACGCTCGCGTCCGCCGAACCGAAGGGCGAGGGCTGTTGACGAAGGCCATCGGCGACCGGGTGAGCGACCCGCCGGCGGCGTGTGACGGACCCGACTCGTCAGATTCGAGTGAACGCCCACGGTCAGAGTGGTAGTCGGTGACACACTGCCCGCAGGCATTTATCGCCGGAGGCGCCAGTTCGACCGTGGAAGCGGACAGGGGCAACCGGCGACTGGCGTCGTTTCTCGACGGCACCGCCCGGACCGAGGAGGGGAGAGTCGTCGTGGTGCTTCCGGCACGGACGGTCGAGTTCAGGGGTGAACCGGTGCTCTACCAGACCGAGTACATCTACGACGAGACGGGGCTATCGACCGCGGAACGACGCGACCGCCCACTCGAAACGCTCGTCGACGAGTACGCGGCACTGGCGGAGTCCTACGGCAGCGGAGCCCCGCAGTTGATCGACGGCGAGCCCCGTAGCGTGGCCCCCAGTGTCTACGGCATCCTGGACTGGCGGCGGGGGAGTCTCGCGAGTTACTTCGAGCTACCCGACCACGTCGCCGACGAGGTGGTGCAGGCACTGCCAGACCGGCACGAGTGACCCCGCAAATCGGGTTCGTACCGTCGATATCGCTCGCGAGCAGTCCGATCGGCGGCGTCGACCGACACCGTCGGCAGAACGATCCGTTCACAGAAATCGTCGAGATGACTAGAACAGCGTTGTTCCGTAGATCCTCAGCTACTGTCGGTTCGAGAGTGTCTGAAGATAGCTGTCGATCCGATCGACCACTGTTTCGAATTCCGGTTTCTCGGTCACGAGGCGGTCAAGCGCTTGGTCCCAGTACGCTTCCACATCTTCGACATCCTCGTCGGGAATCCCTTCGTCGAGTCTGAGTTCGACGTCCTGGCTCTCGGCTTTCTGCTCCAGCGCGTCCACAATTTCCACCCTCTCGAAGCTGTACTGGTTCAACAGTCGGTAGATGTCGTAGTAGTCCCGTGCCCGTGCTCTCTGGTAGATACTCCGTACTTTTCCACGAAGATTTCCTCCGCGCTGTATGCGGGAAGCTGGAACTCGGGCACGTCTTCGAAGCTGTGGCTATGTTCGACAGCGTCGAAAGCCAGTGGCTCGTCGAACGTGATATCCAGGTCTGTGGTGTTGCGTTGCCCGAGCACGGCATCGTACTGTATCTTGACCTGGACGTACTCGACGGGGTTGCCCGCCTCGTGAAAACTCGTGACCTCGAACCGGATACCCGACCGGTCCTCGATACTGGCTAACGCAGTTTCGAGGCGGGTACGGAGGTCAGGGATTTCTTCGGTGGCGGTGAAATCGAGGTCTTCGGAGAACCGCCACAGTTCCGGAAAGTACAGTTTGCTGAGAGCGGTCCCTCCCTTGAACACCAGGCCGTCGATATCCGAGCTGTAGATCGCGTACAGAATCCACGAATTGACGTAGTTTTTCTCCGCTAATCCAGCCGTGACTCCGTCCTGCCGTGCCAGTGTTCGGACACGCGCCTCAGTAATCAATAGAAGTCACCTCCCGTGTTTTCGATTGCTCCGTTCGAGACGTTCAGCAGCAACCGGTACTCGCTACTGTATGTCCCGTCGTCGCCCTGGCCGGGGTCGAGTTTCGAGTAGCCTTTCGTAAACGCATCTTCCAGTTCGTTGCGCCGAGGGAGCTCGACGTCGAGCACGTCGGCGAGGTAGACGATTCGCTTGACAGCTGCACCGTTACCCAGCTTCAGAAGATGGTCGACCAGCAGTTCACGGTCCAGATTTTCGGCGTTGCCCAGTGCTTTCGCGAGTTCCAGGATACCGCCGCAGTGTTCCGGGTGGTCACTGCAGTCGACCAGGGTTTTTTCCGGAGATGCGATGTTGACGGTGTGAGAGCCGATCGAAACCGGTTCGTAGCCGTAGAATTTCCGGTCTGTCACGGTCACGAACCGGTAGTCGACGTCGTGTATCTCCCTGTCCGGCACGCGACTGGTCGTGGCGACGAAGACAGTCGTCGGGACCTGTTCCGTCAGTCCGTGGTAGTTCAGTGCGCTCCAGTAGGAGATATACATCGGGTCCGCGAGGTGGGAGGCGACGACGTATTCGTGTTCGGTGTATTCGCCGGTCTCTCCGGCAGCCAGTGGCACGATCAGGTACGTTCCGCGTTTCAACCGGTCGAGCCACTTTTTGCCCGCGAGGTTGCTGGCCACCTTCTTCGCCGTATCACGGGAACAGCCGAGTGCTGACTCGATGTCGTCGACTGTGATGATGGTCCTGTTCTGACTGGCTAGTCGGGTGAGAGCGAGGGCTTCTCGTTTCGACAAACCCTGTTTTATGCTTTCTTTAGCATTAGTACTCATTTCCGGCACTATCTCTACAAAGAATATAAGACGCCCAGATTATAAAAATCCTGGTCTCTCGAGAACGGGAACACAGAGTCAGGCATCTACCCGTATTCCTCCTACCCACATGAAAAGTTCTCTGCCGTACTTACCGAAGCTACTCACCACATCGAGGGACAGAAGGAACAGTCTACCTCGATGGTGTGGCTCACGACCGACGACGACTGGAGACAAGTCCACCGAATCTTCCACCCGTATCTCGCCGCGTCGAGGGCGTTTCGTCGCTTAGTCGTCGTCAGCGGTGTACGCGCCGCCACGACGCTTGATACGTGCGACGACGAGCCGCTGGTCGTCCTGCCGGAAGTTCACTGAGAGCCGGAACTCCCCGATGCGTATTTTCTTGTACGGACTGTTCTGGAGTGGTTCCCCGTAGTCCGGCGGGTCGCGCCATGGCGAGGAGACGATTTCATCGAACTTGTCGAGTATCCGGTCTTGGTCGGCGGGGGACAGTCCGTCGAGGTCGTCTTCCGCCGTCGAGGAGAGTTCCCACGTCCACCCGTCGTCACTCATCGCTCGTGCCGAACCGCTCGCGGGCTTCCTCGGCGCTCGTCGTTCGTCCCTCGCGGATGTCTTCCTCGGCTTCGAGCAGGGCGACGAGTTCGTCGCGGTCGAACGTCGGGAACTCGACGGCGTCCCGAAGCGTGTACCGGATGAACTCGCTTCGACTGTTGAACCCGCGCCCTTGCCACGTATCGTCTATCTGTTCGAGGAACGACTCGGTGAGTTTGAAGTTGACCGTGGCGATATCGTCCCCGCCGTCGTCGTTTGTAGACGCTTCAGACATATAGACGTAATACGCTGGTCTTACCGATAGTCGTTTCGGCGGAATCCTACTCGCCATGTAACCGTCGTGGATAACCGCATCGAGGGCTTTCTATCACATTCCTGTCTAATATTCAGTCATCACTCTGTGAGCGTTGATTATCGAAATCAGGAGTGTCACTTGAGGGGACGCGCCCCCGGTCGATTTCGGGTCTATCCCGCCGCTGTCTGTGAATTAGTTTGTGTATCCTGACACTCCACCGAATAGCAATACGGCGAGGGATGCCCTGTTTAGCTGAATGGAGGCGGTAATCCCCCTTCCTCAACGAGCAGCGCAGTCCGCGCAAGCGGACAAGCAGCGCAGTAGGGAGGGGATACACCGCCGTCATCGGCTCTCAGACACGTGCTTGTTGCCCGATCACAGGGCCACGGGGCGACTACTTTCACTCCGGACGGCAAGCGTTGATATGTCTGTCACGTCTCTCTCGAAGTGCGTGGAATGAACTACAACTACAGGTATCGTCTCAAGCCGACCGACAGCCAGCGAGAGACCCTGGACTCCCACCGCGATACCTGCAGGCAACTCTACAACCACGCCCTCTACCGCTTCAACCAGATTCCCGAAGACGAGGGCACCGTCAAACAGCGGGCTCGAAAAATCCGTGACGAGCTTCCCGACCTCAAAGACTGGTGGGACGCACTCACCGACGTCTACTCGAAGGTACTCCAACCCACCGTCATGCGGATTGCCAAGAACATCACCGCACTCGGGAAGCTCAAAGAACAGGGCTACAATGTCGGTGAACTTCGGTGGAAGTCCCCACGGGAGTTTCGCAGTTTCACCTACAACCAGTCTGGCTTCGAACTCGACGAGAAGGGTGGTCAGACCGTGTTGTCGCTGTCGAAACTCGCAGACATTCCCATCGAACTCCACCGACCGCTGCCCGACGACGCCACAGTCAAAGAAGTCACGCTCAAAACGGAGAAAACCGGTGAGTGGTTCGCCATCTTCGGCATCGAGATGGACACAGCACCGCCAGCAAAGCCGTCCCTAGCGGATATCGACACTGACGAGATGGTCGGGATTGATGTGGGCATCCTGAAATACGCTCACGACACTGATGGGACTGCAGTCGAATCACTTGACCTTGCTGAGGAACGCGACAGACTCGAACGAGAGCAACGGAAACTCTCGCGCAAAGAGTACGAGTCCAACAACTGGGAGACCCAACGTCGGCGTGTCGCTGCGTGTCACCTCCAAATCAAGCGCAAGCGGCGTGATTTCCTGCACAAACTCTCGAACTACTACGCTCGGGAGTACGAACTGGTGGCCGTCGAAGACCTCGACGTGAAAGGAATGCTGGAATCGCCGCCTAACAGCCGCAACACGGCCACAGCAGCGTGGAACACCTTCACCGAGATGCTCGAATACAAGTGCGAGCGCGAAGGCACGCACTTCGTGGAAGTCGAACCCGAAGGAACCACCAAAGAGTGCGCTCAGTGTGGCGTCGCAACCGACAAGCCGCTCTGGGTGCGTGAACACTCCTGTCCCGCCTGTGGTTTCGAGGCCGACAGAGACGCAAACGCGGCGTCGAACATTCTGTCTCGCGGACTCTCCAAACTAGGAGTGGTCACTCCGAAGGCACGCCTGTGGAGACTGCGCTCCCTGCGGACACTACGGTTGTGTCTGCAAAGCGCGTCGTGGAAGCAGGAACCCCCTGCCTCGAGGAACGAGCGGCTACGCCGCGAGTGAGTAGGCAGGGGTAGTTCACCGAGAGAGGCGAATCTTGAACGGATTTCGTTCAGACGAGTGTGGCCGGAAAAGTGTGTGTACAAGGAGTGTACGGAGGAAAGAGCCTAGGCCGGAATTTGAATCCGGGGTCTCGTCCTTACCAAGGACGCGCTTTACCGCTAAGCTACCCAGGCGCATGTCGGAGTAGCCGTGATTCGTCTTTATTCGTTTCGATCCGCGTCGGCGGATCAGTAATCGACCGAACGCGCGACGTCGCTGCCGTGGGCGTCGCCGTCGACGTGTGCGGCGAGGTCCCGGACGGCGCCGTCGGTGACCAGCGCCTCGGCGAGCGGGAGCGCCTCCTCCGAACGGGCCATCTCGGCGACGTGCTCGCGAAGGCCCGCCGAGGCACTCCCACCGACGGCGGTCGTCCCGGCGACGACGGCGAGTTCGAACACGTCCGTCTCCAGGTCTCGGTCGAGTGACTCGTCACCGGTCGTCCGGCGGGTCGTCTGGTCGCGACCAAAGGACTGGACCGTGGTGACGGCGTCGCCGGCGGCCTCGGTGCGTGCGAGCAGGTAGAAGCCGCGAGCGACGAGGATGTCGGCGACGAGGATCGACATGTCGGCGTCGGTCAGGTCCCGCTCGACGTCAGTCAGGTCGGCCTCGGCGTCGGGAGCGGCGACGTCCTCGGGGTGGCCGGCCGCGTCCACGGCGTCGCCTCCGTCGGCGGGACGACCGGCACCGTCCGTCAGCGAGCGGGCGTGTTCCCAGGGCGGGTCCTGGGCGAGCGAGCGAGTCAGGCGAAGGCCGGCGTAGATGAGCTGGACGCCGGCACCGCGCTCGGCGACGGAATCCAGTGAGAAGTCGCCGGCAGGAGCGTCCCGCGATTCGCGGACGGCGCGGGCGCTGGACACCGCGAGTACGCCGGGAGCCAGCGACCCGTCGTCGAGGTGGTCCCGGATGCGCTCCCGGAGACCCCCTGGTTCGACGTCGTCGACCGCGTCCAGCGCGGCACGCCGGACCGCCGCGACTTCGTCCATCGCCCCCGACTAGCGGAGGGAGGGGCAAAGACCTTTGGAAACGACACACCCACCTGTATCCATGCGCCGTCCCTCTCTTCGCCACGTTCGACACGTTCGGCAGTGGTCACCGTGATCCAGATCGACGAGGCCGGCACCGACGGCAGCAGGGACGGGAACGGGAACGGTGACGTCCGCGTGGTGACACTCGATCGCCCGGAGCGACGCAACGCGCTCACGCCCGCCGCCCTCGACGACCTCGAATCGGCGGTCACCGATGCCGACGCGCCCGTCGTCTCGATCCGCGGCGCCGGGTCGGCGTTCTGTGCCGGGGCGGACCTCGACGCCGTCGCCGGACTGGCCGACCGTGAGGCAGCAGAGCGGTTCGCAGCCCGCGGCCAGCGGGTCGCGCGAGCCATCGAGATCTCCGACGCGGTCGTGGTGGCGGAGATCGATGGGCCCGCGCGGGGCGGTGGCGTCGAACTCGCGCTGGCCTGTGACCTGCGAGTCGCGACGGCAGCGGCGTCCTTCGCCGAATCCGGCGTCGAACTGGGCCTCTTCGGCGCGTGGGGCGGCACGGTCCGCCTGCCGGCGGTCGTCGGCCCGAGCGACGCGATGGACATGGCGCTCTCCGGGCGGGTCGTCGACGCCCGCGAAGCCCGCCGGATGGGGCTGGTCTCCAGAGTCGTCGACGACCCACGAGCGGTCGCCCGGGAGATCGCCGACAACGACGCGGCGGCCCTGGCGACAGTCAAGCGACGACTGCGCGACGACGCCGACCGCGAGACGCTGGAACGGCGGGAACGCGAGGCGTTCGGCGAGCTGTGGGAGCGCTTCGAGCACTGACGGGCTGGCGGGGCGGCGATAGACGGGGTCACCAGTGACGCCGGCCGGCGGACCGGGACCGCGGTCCGGACGCCTCACCGACCGAAACGGTTGAAACCCCCGACCCCCGAATAGGGGCCAATGGAGGAGTGTGACTACTGCGGGGAGTCGTTCGCCGACGAGGGCGCCTACCTCGACCACCTCGCGGCCGAACACGAGGAGGACCTCGGCCGGATCGACCGGCGACGGGTCGCCGACCACCAGGGCACAGGCGACGGCGACGAGGGGTTCGGTCTCGGCCCGACGATCCTCGTCGGGTTGCTCGGTTTCGCGGGGATTCTCGTGATCTACGTGACGTTCGTCATGGGTGGGGGCGGTGGTGGCGGTACCGCGGAGGCCCGGGAGATCCCCGACGACCCGCTGCTCGCCGACGCGGAGTCGTTCCCGGTGGACGGTCCCATCAACCACGTCAGATCCAGTCAGGACCTCGACTACGACCGCGTCCCGCCGCTCTCCGGGCAACACTACTTCCAGTCCGCCGGAGCGGGCTTCTACGAGGAGATGCCGGCGCTGGGTCACCTCGTCCACTCGCTCGAACACGGCCACGTCGTCGTCTACTACGACCCTGGCGCCCTCTCTTCGGATACTCGCGCCGGCCTTGAGAACCTCACGTCGACGTACACCGGACAGTGGTCGGGGGTCATCGCAGCACCGAACCCGAACGACGACCCCGCGGCACCGTACGTCCTCACCGCCTGGCAGGTCCGTCTCCGCATGGACGAGTACGACCCCGAGACCGTCGACGCGTTCCTCGACGCCTTCCGCGGACGCGGCCCCGAGAACCCGGTCAGGTAGCGACGAACTTATCGCTGGCGAGGCGAGCAGTGCGTTCGTCGGGTAGCAGGGGCGGCGCCGGCCACGTCGCTCGTTCTCCCCCGGGACCTGGCTCAGCGCCGCACTCGACTTGTATCGTGGATATTTCGAGCCGAAACCGGGTGAAGGGAGCGCGACGGGATGGGGCGGTTCGGGGTGGTGGAAAGGGTTGGATAGGGGTGGTGGAGCGGGCGGAGCGGACAGCCCCGGCAGCGAGTCCACGGGGCGGTGGGGTGCAGGAGCGTGTGACGGCCGCTGCCGGGGTGTCCGGAGCCGACAGACAGCTGTCGACGGACGACCCGAGCGGGTCGGCGCCGAGCGGGACGGGATGGAGGGCGCGTGTCGACAGGGCGGCTGTCGGCACTCGACGGTAGGGGTGACAGGGAAAAAGCGCTACCGGAGACTACAAGCCGCGTTTGAGCCTGGGCAGGTCTCGCGAAGTGTGTGACTGGTGCGCGTGAACGGCCGTTCGAGTAGCGCTGTGTGTGGCGTTCAGTACAGCGGGTCCGGACCCGGCGGCGCTTTGCGTTTGTGCACGCTGGTCTCGTAGAGTTCCCTGACGTCTCGGACCGCCGACTCGTCGACGCCGACGTGGCGCGCGGTCGCACTCGGCGAGAGCGGCCCGTCGACGTGGAGCGCCAGTATCGAGTCGAGCGTCTCGTAGTCCATCCCGAGTTCACCCTCGTCGGTCTGGCCGAGCCACATCTCGGCGCTGGCGGTCTTCTTGGCGAGGTCGTCGGGCACGCCGACGTGTTTGGCCAGCTGGCGGACCTGCCCCTTGTAGAGGTTGGCGATCGGGTGACAGTCGACGGCGCCGTCGCCGTACTTCGTGAAGTAGCCCACGAGCGCCTCGCTGCGGTTGCCGGTCCCGACGACGAGCGCCCCCTCGTGGTTGGCGACGAGGTAGTTCAGGACGGCGCGGGTCCGCACCCGGAGGTTGCCGGTCGCCAGCTGGTCGTCGGCCGCGTCCGGGTAGGCGTCGAGGATCGTCTCGACGATGGGTTCGATGGCGACGACGTCGTACTCGATGTCGAGGAGTTCGCTCGCGACCCGCTCGGCGTCGGACATGTTCTCGTCGCGGTTGACCTCGCTGGGCATGACCAGCCCGTGGACGTTCTCGGCGCCGACCGCCTCGACGAGCAGGTGGCTCGTGAGCGTGCTGTCGATCCCGCCCGAGAGACCGATCACGGCGCGGTCGACGCCCGCGGCGTCCAGTTGTCTCTCGATGAACTGGGTGACGTGCTCGCGATGGTCTTCGAGTTCCGCCTCCGAGAGGCTGAGATCCAGAGGGTCGTCCGCCCGCACGATCTCCTGCGTGACGCTCATGGCGGGACGTTCGGTGTGATGGGACTAATACCCTCGTTTCGACCGGCATCGCTGGACAGACGTCCACCGAAGGGGGCTGTGACGGGCCTCGCGAAATCGCTACGTTCAACTCGCTGTCACGAGTCGGAGTCCCCGTCCTCAAGGAGCACCGCAGTCCGTCGACTGGCGGACAAGAAGCGCAGTAGGGCGGGGAGGAGCCGATAGGCTTATTCGACTTCGCTTTAATAACGCAACTGTATCCATCGAGGCCAACAGTTGTCTGGATGGACGGGCCACAGTCAACTGGCCCCGAAGTCGGGGATGTCGAACGCACCGCTCCGACCGCAGTGTCGTGACGTGGGGGAGTCCACCGACAAGCCTCACCCTCGACGACCGAACCCGTCAGGGTGAGTGGAGTAGGGTGAGGTAGTTGACGTGAGCGGCCCCGCGACTACCGATGGGGACTGAGGCCGCGCTGCCGCGCGGTGCGCGCCGTTGGTCCAGTGGTAGGACAGTGGCTTCCCAAGCCACTAGCCCGGGTTCGATTCCCGGACGGCGCACTTTTGCGGAAGCAACGACCGAGCGACGCGTTTTATCGCGTTGCGTCTTGCTTCCCCTCTCTGTGGTCACAGGAATTGAACCACGCGAGTCGCAGCGCGCGCAACGAACGCAGTGAATGAGCACGACCGTCTCGCGATCGGGTTCGATTCCCGGACGGCGCAGCTTGCCGTGAGCGGCTCGCGAGCCGTATCAATCGCTCCCGAGACGGCACGGGCCACTGACGACCGGAGGTTTAAGCGAGTGGACTCGTAACGGGGGGCAATGCCAGGGAGACGACGGCCTGCGGGAGATGGCGGGCCGGGCGACGCGGGGGAAGTGACTGGTCCCAGTGACTGGCACGGGGGCGAGCAGCGGGCACTCCCCGACGGCGGCCACCTGCCGGACGACGCTGACGGGTCCTCACGCGATGGAGCACACTCGACCGACGGCGGGCAGGCACTCGACTCGCAGTTCGAGTCGGTCGTCGACCAGCTGGGCGAGGCGATATTCCTGAAAGACCGCGAGGGGCGCTATCGCTACGTCAACGAGGCGATGGCCGAGTTGTTCGGGTCGACGAGAGAGGCGGTCGTCGGCGCGACCGACGCGGATTTTTTCGACGCCGCGGAGGCGGCGGAGATCAGGGCCGACGACGAGGCGGTGATGGACTCCGGCGAGTCGAAGACCGTCGAGCGCCGTCGGACGTACGGCGGGACCGGGCGGGTCTGGCGGACGACCAAACACCCGTATCGCCCCGACGGGCGGGTCGAGGGGGTCGTCGGCGTCTCGCGGGACGTGACCGAACGCGCCCGGGCCGAGGCCGAACGCGAGCGCAACGAACGGGCACTCCGGGACCTCCAGCGGCTAGCCTCGGACCGCGAACGGAGCGTCGACGAGAAACTCGACCGCGCGCTGGCAGTGGGGTGTGAGCGTCTCGACCTGCCGCTGGGATTCATCACGCACGTCGAGGAGGACACGCAGACGCTCGTCGCGACCCACGGCGAGCACGAGGCGCTCGAACCCGGGATGTCGACGCCGCTGTCACAGACCTACTGCCGGCGTACGCTCGACGCCGACGGTACGCTCACGGTCGAGCACGCCAGCGAGGAGGGGTGGGCGGACGACCCCGCCTACGAGGGGTTCGGGCTGGAGTGTTACTTCGGGGGCACCCTCCACGTCGACGGCGAGCGCTACGGGACGCTCTGTTTCGCGGACACCGAAGCCCGGGAACGGCCCTTCTCGGACAGCGAGGAGACGTTCATCGAGCTGCTCGTCGAGTGGGTGAGCTACGAACTCGACCGCCGGGAGCGGGAGGCGGACCTCGAACGCTTCGAGGCGATCGTCCGCGCGGTCGACGACGGCGTCTACGCGGTCGACGCCGAGGGACGTTTCTCGTTCGTCAACCCGGCGATGACCGAGCTGACGGGCTACGACGTCGAGACCCTGCTGGGCGAACACCTGTCGACGGTCAAGGGTGACGACGAGACAGCGGCGGCGCTGTCGGCCCTGTTGTCGGGCGAGGCGAGCGAGCGTACCGTCGAGGGGCCGGTCCGGCGGGCGCGGGGTCGGCCGGTCGTCTGTGAGGACAACATGACGCGACTGGACGACGCCGATGGCGACGTGTGGGGTGTCGTCGGGGTCGTCCGGGACGTCACCGAACAGCGCGCCCAGCGGGAGATGCTCTCGGAACTCGTCGAGGCTTCGCGGTCGTTCATGGGCGCCCGCGACCGCGCGGAGGTGATGCGGATGGTCGCCCACGCCATCGAGAACGTCCTCGGGTTCGAACTGAACGTCGTCCGGCGGTTCGACCGCGAGGGCGAGCGACTGGTCCCGGCGGGGACGACCGACGCCGTGACCGAGCGCCTCGACGACCCGCCCACCTACGACCTCGGCGAGGGTGGCCCTGGCCGGGCGTTCGTCGACGGCGAACCGGTCGAAGTGCTCGACACGGAGTCGGTCGACGACGACCACGACCGTGACGTGGTCCAGTCCGCCCTCCACCTCCCGATGGGCGTCCACGGCACCATCAGCATCGGGTCCGAAGAGCCCGGCGCTTTCTCCGACGTCGACCGGCAGGCCATCCAGTTACTCGCCACGAGCGGCGCGGCCGCGGCCAACCGCGCCAAGCGCGAACAGGAGGTCCGCGACGCCCGCGAACGCGCCGACGCGCTCGTCGACCGGATCAACGGTCTCATCGAGGACACCGTCGAGGTGCTCGTCCAGGCGGGCACGCGCGAGGAACTCGAACGCGGCGTCGTCGAGCAACTGGTCGCGACTGACCCCTACGCGGTCGCCTGGGTCGCCCAGCCCGACGTCGCCGCCGACCGCCTGGAGGCGACTGCCTGGGACGGCGACCCGGACCTCTCGGGCGCTATCGAGGGCTACGCGCTCGACCGGATGGCCGAGGACCCGGTCGCCCGCGCCGTCCGCGAGGACGAGATACAGGTGCTGAACGACCTCGACGGCGTCCCTGAGGGGAGCGTCCACGCGGCGGCGGCCGCGGCCGGGCTCGGGTCGATGGTCGCCGTCCCGCTGACGTACACGGGGACGAGTTACGGCGTGCTCACGGTCTACGCTCGCGAACCGGACGCGATCGCCGACCGGGAGCGCGTCGTCCTGTCGGCGCTCGGGCGGGCGGTCGCCAACGCCGTCAACGCCATCGAGAGCGGTCGCATCCTCACCACCAGCAGGGTCATCGAGATGGAGTTCACCGTCCGCGACGCCGACCTGCTCTTCGGGCGTCTCTCGGCCCGGACCGGCGCGACGCTCGAACTCGCCGGGTCGGTCTACCAGTCCGACGGGAGTCTGCGCCTGTACGTGACCGCCACCGACACCGACGAGAGTGCCGTCCTCGAAGCGCTCGACGGTGACGAAGCCGTCAGCGAGGCGACGGTCATCACCGACCACGACGGCGAGGTGCTCTTCGAGGCCGTCCTCGCGGAGTCACTGGTCGAGTTGCTGGCCGACCACGGTGCCGTCACGCAGGCCGTGACCGCCGAGGACGGCGTCGTCCGCTACACGGTCGAACTCCCCCAGGAGGCCGAGGCCCGCGAGGTGTTCGAACTCGTCGAGGGGCGCTACGAGGGGACAGACCTGGTAGGGTATCACGAACACGAGCGGGCGGCCCGCACCCGCCAGGAGTTCCGCGAGGCCGTCCGCGACCGCTTCACCGACCGCCAGGAGACGGCCGTCCGCGCCGCCCACCTCGGCGGGTTCTTCCAGTGGCCCCGCGAGGCCGACGGCGACGAACTCGCCGACTCCATGGACATCTCCCGACCGACCTACCACCAGCACCTCCGGGCCGCCCAGCGGAAGGTGTTCGAGGAACTGTTCGACCACGGCAGTGGCCGGGTGTGAGCAAGCGGAGTGTGGGGTGTCGCTCGTTCAGTGTAGGTGAAAGATAGACCGCTCAGTACAGGCGATCAACTCTCCGAACTCGAAGGTCGTTCCACCGAGGCTTCGGCAGTCTCCGTCCCCGCCCGAATCGGAATCAAGTCCAAAACGAGAAGCACGGCCACGCAATATGAAGGCTTGAGACGTTCTCTCCACCACAACATTTACTTCGCTGACACGAGGTGCTACGGTATGGGGAAACGAGGACAGCGGGTACGTTCAGTGACTTCGAGTGCGGCCCAGTGGCTGCTACTCAGAGCGCTATTGCTCGCTATCGTCGCCACGATACTGCTCGCTCTCAGCGGCGGCTTCGTGGTCGTGATGTTCGCTATCGACTGGTTCGCCGTGAACGCCCTCGGCGGACAAGGCGGACGGGATTACTGGGTTGTCGATCTCCTGACCGTAGTCAGCCTCCCCGTGTACCTGTTCGTCGTTTTCAGGTTGTTCTCCGGGGGGTACCCGAGTCCAGGCGAGAGAGCGAGCAAGTACGTAGGTTTGGGCGACGACCTGCTGTAACTCGGATCCGCGTCGATCGCGGCGATTGTACGGTACCCTCGCTGCTGTTCAGTTCGCAATCCAAAATGAACAGCTGTTTCAGCCGGTCGATGACGAATCAGTTCCTCTGTCGTCTCTGACACGCTCGCCCAGGACCAACAGTGAAGTGACTCGACGGCGTCACGTCCTCCATGGACCTCGACCGCCCGCCCCTGCTCGGATACGTGGTCGCCCTCCTCGGCCTCCTGGCAGTCCCCCACCTGCTGTCGAGAATCCTCGGCGTGACGGTCAGAACGTGGGAGACGACCGGTTCGTGGCCGTGGTGGTTTCCCGAACTCTGGTCGGTCGGCGCGACCGTCGCCCGGTACAGCCAGCTCGTCGACTTCGTCTCGTATCTGGTCGTCCCGCTGCTCGTTTTCGGGCTCGGAGTTCACTTCGGGCTCTCGCGACGCGGCACTGTCGGTGGGAAAGAAGACTCGCGACCGGACGCCCGGACTGGCGAGTAGAACGAGAACGCGACTTACTCTTCGTCGCCGAGGATCTCGGCCGGGTCGCCGTCGCCGGAGACGATCCGGGCGTTGATCTGGCGGGTCTCGTCGCCGACCTCGTTGCCGCGGACGGTCACGCGTCGGCGCTCGCCGTCACGGCTCGGATCGTAGCCCGTCCCGCCGGCGAGGAGGACCTCGGCGAGTTGCGTACCCTGAACGTCCTCGCGCATCGGTCGACCCGTGTCGTCGGAGCCGCCGGTGATCTCCAGGGTGAACCCCGAGAGCCCGACTGCGCCGCCGTCGACTTCCTCGCCGATCGTTCGTCCGATGAACCGGTTCGCGTCCTGTCCGTCCACGTCGACCTGGTAGGTGGTGCCGTCGTCCGGGTCGGCGACGGCGACCGTGAAGTCAGCCATACCCGCACGAACACGTCGGCGGGTAAAAAGCCCTCTTTTTCGCTTCGACGCCGCGCTCGCCCGGGAGTCGGGGATTCAGCGCACGTCCATCGTGAATCCCGTCTTCTCGTCGGCGTCGAACCCACAGGACTCGTAGAAGTCGTGTTTCCACTGCCGGTCAGAGCCAGTCAGGAGCATCACCTTGTAGCAGTCCCGTTCTCTGGCCCGGTCGACGGCGTACTCGATGCACTGCCTGCCGAAGCCCTGCCCCCGGTAGTCCTCGTGAGTGACGACGTTCTCGACGACCGCCCAGGGTCGGGCACCCCGTGTCAGGTTCTTCGTGACCGACAGCACGCACGTCGCGACGAGGCGACCGTCGTATTCGACGACGACGATATCGAGCGAGTCGTCCGCGACCATCTCTTCCCACAGATCGGCGATGTCGTCGGCCCCGAGCGGTGGGTCGTCGGGATTGAGCATTCGATACAGACCGAGCAGTTCGTCGAGTTCGTCCGTGCGGGCGAGTCGGACAGTCGCCATCCTGATTCTCGCCGGTAACTGTTCCGTGACCGGACAACAAACCCCTGGTTTTCGGGGGCCCTCCCGCGTGTTCGACGCCGGCGGGGAGGGGCGACGAGCGAGAGTAAACTACACTTGCTCGACCTCGACGACCGTCGAGACGCGGGCGTTCTCCTTGAGTCCGAGTCCGGCACCGCCGACCGACAGCGGAACCGGTCCGAGTTCCCGCACGTGGAGCGTCGGGTGGAAGGCGCCACGTTCGCAAATCGCGTCTCGGGTCTGGACCGTGGCGACCCTGTCGTCGGGGACAGCGAGCGACTCGTTGTATTCGAGCAGGTACTGTCCGGCGTCGAGGTGCCACCACTCGTAGTCGTCGTCCTCGTTGCGATACTGGCGCTCGTGAGGTTCCAGCTCCGCGGGTTCGAGTTCGCCGCCGCCGAAGTCGACGCGGCCGGGGCCTGCGACCTCGTACACCTCCGTGACGGTCAGGTCCAGCCCGCGTCCCTCGGTCTGGGTCGGTTCGTGGACGATGCCGTCGACGAACGCCGTGAGGTCTGTCATAGCCGTGTGAACGTGACGGCCGCTCCCGGGAAAAGCGTGGGGCCGGCGGTCAGTCCACGGCCGAGATCTCACCTATGCACCCGATCGAACACCGTCTGCGCGGACCCCCGATAGCCGCTCGCTTTGCCGGTCGCCCAGCCGGTCCCGACGTCGCTGTCCGCACGCCGCGGGTCGACTCGTTGCCGCCACGCCAGCGTTTATGCGGCGGGGTCGACACGTCGGGACGAATGACGGTCCGTGGCACTATTAGCGGGATGGCGACGCGCGCGAATCCGGCGTTCGCCGCCGGTGTCGTGGTGGTCGCAGTCGTGGGGAGCGCACTCGCGAGTCTCGCCTCGCTGACCGAGGGGACGGCGGTGCTCACTGTCCAGCAACACACCTACGTCCACGTCATGGCGGGCGTGCTCTGGACGGGCATCGACGTCTTCATCGGCGCAGTGCTGGGGCCGGTGATCGGCGGGCTGGACGAGGAGGAGAGCGCCGCGGTCTTCTCGCGGCTGACGCCCAAGACCTCCTTCCTGCTGCCCTCCCTGGCGTTTCTGACGATCGCCAGCGGGGTCACGCTCGCCCAGCGTATCGGCGTCTTCGACCACTCGGGGCCGTGGCTCGCGCTCTTTACCGCGGCGAACGTCGTGCCCATCGTGCTCCTGCTGGGCTGGCGACTCGACGCCTGGGACGACCGACGCTGGCAGGTTCCCGCGGTCGTCCTCTCGGTCGCGTCGCTCGCCTGGGTCGGGCTCACGGTCGGCGAGTTCCAGATGACCGAACCCGCCGTCGCGCTCGCACTCGTCCTCGTCACGATCCTCTCCGTACAGGGTTTCGGCTTCCTGATGCCAGGCGAGGTGCGCATCTACCGCCAGATGATCTCCGAGAACCCGGACGCGTCGGTCATCTCGGCGGTCGGCCAGCAGAACGCGAAACTCGGCGCTACCCAGGGCCTCTTCCAGCTGGTGCTCATCGCCGACATGGTGTATCTCCGCTACGGCGGGTTGCCGTTTCTGGGCTGACCCGACAGCGAGCGGCTCCGCGCCGGGACGATCAGACCCACTCGATGGCGTCGCCGAACCAGAGCGGCACGTCGCCGTAGCGATACCCCTCGCAGCGGCCGTCGGGGCGATACCGGAAGACCACGGCGGGTTCGTGTGCGAGGTCGGGTCGCTCGCTCCGGACGGCGTTCCAGTCCTCGTCGGTGAAGGAGGTACAGTCGACGAGCAGGAGTGCGTCGCCGTGGGCGGCGAGCTGGTCGCTCGTCTTCGACTCGGCGGTGCGCTTGAGTGCGCTCACGGCCGTCCCGGCAGCGCGGTTGCGCGGCGGGCGGGGACGAGTCACCTCGACGAGCGTCCCGTCGACGAGGAAATCCAGCGCGTGGCCGGAGTCGCGCTCGACCTCGGGGACGAGTTCGTAGCCGGCGTCGGCGAGCAGTTTCGCGGCGTCGAACTCGCCCATCGTCGCGCGCATCCGGCCGACGTCGCTGTACTCGCTCGTCCCCAGTTTCGACGCCATCGTGTAGCGGTGGTCCTCCAGAACGCCCGTGCGCAGGAACTCGTCGTAGAAGGAGAGTCCGTCCTCGCGGGTGGCGTCGGGAAAGCCCGCGGCGTCCTCCCGGAAGAACGTTCGCGTCGTCTCGCGGCCGTCCTTCGAGAAGAGGACCGGAAGGAAAAACCACGCGAGGTAGTCGAACTCGGCCAGCCAGGGGGCCTCGCGTTCGAGGTCGGCGAGCAACTCCCGCTGGGCCCATCGCGCGAGGGGGAACGGTGCCTCGGCGAAGGTCTCCTTGTCGGTGCGCCAGAGCGTCTCCGGCGTCTCGGTGTTGCCCAGCCAGTAGGCACCGTCGCCGTTCCAGGCGAACAGCGCGAGGTCGCCGTTGTCCATCTCCAGTCGCTTCGTGGTGTACTCGCGGGGCGCCGTTACCTCGGGGTCGACCAGTCGCGCGCCGAAGCGGTCGTCGAGGGGCTTCAGCAGATCACGCCGGACGCGTGACTCGTCCCACTGCTGTCTCGACCGCCTGAACCTGACCGGACCTGCCACACGGGAAGAAAGACCCTCGACGAATACACCTGTTCCGGTTCGACGGTGAAGGACAGACCACTTCGTCTCGCGAGACCGGGACGACCGACGTCGAAAGCACCGGACAGCTCCGTCGAAAGCGCCAGACAACTCCGTCGAAAGCGCCAGACAACTCCGTCGAAAGCGCCAGACAACCCCGTCGAAAGCGCCAGACAACCCCGTCGAAAACACCGGACAACCCCGTCGTCTGGACATCGGTGGCTGCGTCGGTAGCCGGGGACAGTCCACCGGTCGGGACGGTCGTCAGTTTCGCCGAAACGGCCGGGATCGGTGGCTCCTGGGTCTCCCACCGGAGATGCGGCTGATCGACCGTTACATTCTTAGGTACATACTGACAATCATGGGTGTGGTAAGCAATGTCGATGGGTGCATACGACGACGAAGAACACGAACGTCGCGAGCGCAAGAACAGCGAAGTCGACACGAGTGACGAGGACACGCGGACGCGATACGAGGGCGAGGTGGCCTACGACGGCGACGAGTCGGCCGAGGAGCTTCTCGACCAGTTCAGGGAGATAAATTCGTAGCGCGGTCGTCAGTTCGTCCGCGGACCGAGAGCGCCACCAGCGACAGCCCCGTCACGACGGCGACGGCGACGACGTGGCCGACGACGGCGTAGAACAGGACCGGATGGCCGACGAGAAACGGTGCCAGTACCAACTGCGTGACGGCGAACGCGAGCGTCTCGAGGTCGGCCCGGCGGAGTATCCGGCGCCGTTCCGGGCCGAAACTGTACTGCAGCGACCGCCAGAGCCCGGCGACGCTCGCCCACCAGCCCGTCCCGATCCGGTAACAGACGTCCCACGCGACGAGCAAGAGGAGATACACCGCCGGTGCGGGCGGCGCCTCGCCGAGCACCGCCGCCACGAGCGTCGTCCCCTGGCGCGGGTCCACGACGAACAGGTAGGTGACCAGCGCGAGAAAGGCCAGCAGGCCGAGGACGATCTCGATGCTCGACCCGAAGACCGCCTCGCTGTACTCGTCTGGCAGGTCCGCCTCGCGGACGAGTCGGCTGATCCGGAGCATCTCGAAACTCCCGATCGTGGCGAGTGCGACCGCGACGCTCCCCGCGAGCGCCCCGGTCCAGAGGTCGTAGACCGCGGCGAAGACGAGGATACCCGCCTCGAACAGCCCGAACTGGACCGCGAACGCGGCCCGCCGGGAGAGGTCGACCCCCGGCACCGCGCCGATGATGCTCTCGTAGACCCAGGTCTCGCCGTACTCGACCGCACTCGGACTCGGGTGGTCGTCCGGGCCGGGCCCGTGTGGGCTGCTCTCCGGAGTCTCGGTCGCGTCGCCGCTCATCCGTCGGCCTCGCCCCCCGACGGTCCCGCCGAACCGGTACCCGCACCCGCTTCGGAGTGGACGCTCGTCCCGCCACCCTCGCCCGGCGAAGCGCCCGACTCCGGCGGTTCCGGCGGGCGCGTCTCCCCGTCGAGGCGGTCCAGCGCCCGGCGGACGGCCTCGTCGAACGGCGTCAACTCGACGTCGACGTGGTCGCGGATGCTGTCGTCGGTGACGACGACCGGGTTCTTCAGTCCGAGGATGAGCGGCCGTGCCACGGCGGCGGGCACGTCGGTCACCAGCCCGACCCAGTACGAGGAGAGGTTCGGCGTCAGGACCGGTACCGAGAGGATCCGCGGGCGGGGCCGCCCCATCGCACTCGCCGTCCTGACGAGCATCTCCCGGTACGTGAGGACGTCGGGTCCACCGATACCGTAGGTCTCGCCGGCTGTCTCTGGCGCGTCGAGGACGCCCACGAGGTAGGCGACGACGTCCGCGATCGCGATGGGCTGGCACTCGTTTGCCACCCAGCGAGGCGTGACCATCACCGGCAGCCGTTTGACGAGCTGGCGAACCATCCGGAAGCTCGCGCTGTCGGCGCCGACGATGACCGCCGCCCGCAGCGTCGTCAGGTCGGAGTCACCCTCCGCCAGTAGTTGCTCGACCTCCCGTCGGGACCGGAGGTGTGGCGAGAGGTCGTCGGTGTCCTCGCCCAGTCCGCCGAGGTAGACGACGCGGTCGACGCCCGCCGCGCTCGCGGCCGCCGCGAAGTTCGACGCCGCTTCCCGGTCGCGCTCCTCGAAGTCCGTCCCCGCCCGCATCGAGTGGACCAGGTAGTACGCGGCCTCGATGCCTTCGAAGGCACCGTCCAGACTGGCGGGGTCGAGCAGGTCGCCTTCGACCACCTCGACGCCGGCGGGTGGGTCGTATCGCTCGCGGTCACGGACCAGCGCGCGGACGTCGTGGCCGGCCGCGACCAGTGCCGGGACGAGGTGACCCCCGACGAAACCCGTGGCGCCTGTGACGAGTACGTGCACATCCGTCCCAGGGGCCGCCGACTCTTAACCCTCTTCACGGGTAGTCTCTCGGCGGGTTCCCGAGTGGTTGCCAGGTGGTCTCCGTCCGGTCTGGTGGTCACGACAGACAGGTCAGTCCCAGTCGGGCGTCCCCGGCGCGCCGCGGGCGTCCTCGACACCGCGGGCGAGTGTCGGGTCCGCGTCGGAGGCAGTATCGCGGTCCGCCTCGGCGTCCGGAGCGGAGTCGGCCCCGGCCGCCTCTGCACGCGAGTTCGCCCGCGCGGTCCACTCGGCGAGCGCGTCGTCGACCCAGGCGGTCGATTCGAGGACGCGCGCTTTCGCCCGCCCGTAGCGGTCGTCGTCGACCGCGGCCGTCCCGGGTGCCGAAGCAGCGGCGACGGCGACGAACTCCGCGCGGTCGGCCGCCGTGGCCTCGCCCGCGACCAGTCGCTCGATGGCGGTCCCGATGCGGTCGGCGTCGGGATGGACGAACACGTGCGACCCGACGGCCGCCGGACCGAACGCCGGCGTCGCGTCTGCCGGGGGCTCGTCGTCCTGGAGACGTTCGCCACCCTGGGTGCGTTCGACGCGTTCGCACTCGGTCTCGACGCCGAGCGCGAGGTTCGCGCCGGGGTAGGTCCGGCAGGTTTCGGGATACTCGTCGGTGTCGTGGATCCGACACTGCAGCGTCACGGGGTCGAGGAAGGTGCAGGTGTCGAGCCACGCCGGGTCGGCGTCGAAGGGCGCGACCGGTTTCGGGACCTTCCGGAGCCCGACGAGGAAAGCTGGACGGCCGGCGACCGCGGCGAGCTCGACCCCCCCGACGGTGACGTGGGGGCCCTCGTCGGTGGCGAACAGACGTGGAGCCAGGGCCGCCGCGTACCCGCGGTCGAGAAACGCGCGCACCTCGTCGCTCGAAAGCGGCGCGAGGTTGTACGTGTCGTCGAGCGGGCGGTAGGGGCCGCGGCGCTCGTGGTCCGCGTCGAGGTCGTCGGGCGCGAGCGGGCGCCAGTCGATACAGCAGCCCGCACACCCCTCGCAGTCGACCTCCATACGCGCAGTTGGGCCGCGAGCGGCATAAGCGACCGCCCGCGCGAACGGCCTCTCGCCACTCGCTTCGCCGTTCACTCTCCGGTCACGCCGCTCACTCTCCGGTCGACGAGTCCGCACTCTCCCCTGGGGGAGCGTCGCCGTCGCCCTCGGCCGACCAGCGCAGTTCGATGGAGACGGCGTCGGAGACGAACGGGAGTCGCGAGGGGGCGACGTCGACGAGCACCTCGTCGGGATTGGGCAGGACCACGGTGTCGTCGCCGGTCGTGACGGTCACGGTGTCGCCCTCGCGCAGGTCGCCACGCAATCGCTCGATGGCGGCGACGAGCCGGTCCCTGTCGACGCCCCGTTCGGCCGCCGCGACGTCGTGGTCGCCCCGGCGGGGCTGGCCGCCGACGACCGGCCGGATGTCCACGTCCCGACTCCGGTTCGAGAGGACGGCGTTGATGGCGACGCCGACGAGGACGACCAGGCCGCTGAAGTACAGCCACGTCAGGAAGACGAGCACGCCGCCGAGGACACTGCCCGACTCGGCGCTGCCGCTGACCTCCAGGTAGACGCGAAAGAGCGACGCGAACGCCGTCAACCCGACAGCGGCAAAACCGACGCCCGGGAGCACCTCGCGGACGGTCATCCCGGGTTCGTCCGGAAAGACGTAGTACATCGGGAGGAAAGCGAGCGCGAGGCCGGCGACGAGGACGGCCCGACCGACGAGCCAGCCGGCGGTGCCGTCGAACACCAGCACCCGTTCGAGCCCCGCGCCGACGAGGATCGCGACGGCGACACAGACCAGCACGACCAGCCCGTCGGCGAACTGGTCGACGAGCGTGTTGTGCGCCTCCGTCTCGTAGATGTCCGAGAAGGCGGTATCGAGCCCGCGGAAGATCCGGAGTGTCCCCCATATCAGGACGACGAGCCCCAGCAGCGACACCCCCGTGGAGGTCGAGCGGAGTTCGGCCACGAGAACGTCACCCGCGCCGGGCGAGAGGAGGGCAGCGGCCAGCGCGATGATCCCCCGTTCGATCTCCGGGCGGTCCAGCGCCGCGACCACGGCGAGCACCAGCAAGAGCAGCGGGAGCAGGGAGACGAACGCGTGGTAGGCGATGCTCCCCGCCATGAACGTGATACGCTCCGTGCGGATCTCGTGGACGATCGCCCGACCGACCGACAGCGTCCGCCGGAGCCGTCTGTCCATATCCGGGTCTCTGCCGGCACCACGAAAAAGGCCGGGTACCTGCGACACTCCCACTAGCCGTCGGAACGCGACTGCGACCCGGGCGTCCGCCGTGACGCTGCCGTGACCCAGGTGTCTGTACGGCGTCCACCGCCGGGCGCCAACGCTTTTCCGCCGTGGCCCGCAATCACCGATGATGACCGACGAACGACCCCGAAACAGGGGTCGAGCAGACGAGGTGACCTGAATGCCGGACCTCCTCTTCTGGGCGCTGGTCGCGCTCGCGACGGCGACGAGTCTGTTCACCGCGTGGGCGCTCGGCGCCAACAGCAACTCGCCGCCGTTCGCCCCCGCGATCGGCGCCAACGCCATCTCGACGATGCGGGCAGCCTTCCTCATCGGGATCCTCGCGGCCGCCGGCGCGCTCACCCAGGGCGGGGCCATCTCCGAGACCGTCGGTGCGGGTCTCATCGACGGCGTCGCGATCACCTCCCTCGCCGCGACTGCGGGCCTCCTGACGGCGACGGCGTTCATGGCCTTCGGCGTCTACTCCGGCTATCCCGTCCCCGCGGCCTTCGCCACTACCGGCGCGATGGTCGGCGTCGGACTCTCGCTCGGTGGCGACCCCGCGATGGACACCTACCGCCGGATCGCCACCTTCTGGGTGCTCGTGCCCCCCGTCTCGGGTGGGCTCGCCTACCTCACCGCCACCGTCCTGCGCCGGGACGACATTCCCGAGACGGTGAGCGTCCCCCTGCTGGCGGCCGTGGTCGGCGGGATTGTCGCCAACGTCGAGTTGAGTATCATCCCGTCGGGCCCCGACAGCACCCAGAGTTCGCTCGCCGCCTGGGCCGCCCGGGTCGCCGACCTCCCCGAAGTGGGGGGGATCGATCCGACGCTCGTCGTCGCCACTGTCGCGTTCGCGGTCCTGAGTTTCCTGTTCATCCGCCGGCGAACCCAGGCGTCGGTCGACAGGGGCATCAAGACGTTCCTCGTCGTCCTCGGGAGCGTCGTCGCCTTCTCCAGTGGCGGGAGCCAGGTCGGCCTGGCGACGGGCCCCCTGGAGAACCTCTACACGGCCGAACTCGGCCTCCCCGGACTCGTCTTGCTCGCCGTCGGCGCGACCGGCATCCTCGGCGGCGCGTGGATGGGCGCTCCGCGACTCCTCCAGGCCACGTCCCGGGAGTACGCCCAGCTGGGCATCCGCCGCTCGATCGCCGCGCTCGTCCCGGGATTCATCATCGCACAGGCCGCCATCGCGCTCGGGATCCCCATCTCGTTCAACAACATCATCATCTCCGGCGTCATCGGCGGCGGCCTCGCCGGCGGTTCGGCGGGCGTCTCGCGCCGGAAGATCGGCGTCACGCTCGGGTTCTGGGTCGTCACGCTCGTCTGCTCGGTCGCCATCGGATTCGGGGTCTACCGCGCGTTCGCCGCCGTTCTGGGTGGGTAACTCCCGGGTGGAGAACTGCTATCCGCACTCGCGCCACTCACTCGTATCGGAGCGCCTCGATGGGGTCGACGCGGGCGGCTCGCCACGCCGGATACAGCCCGGCGACGGCGCCGACGGCGACGCCCACGACGACCGCGAGGACGAACCAGCCGGGCGCGAGCGTCAGCGAGATCCCGGCGTACTGGGTGGCCGCCCACCCGGCGAGCACACCGACTGGGACGCCGAGCGCCGCCCCGAGCACTCCGAGGAGAACGGCCTCGGTCAGAAAGAGGCCCATCACCTCGCGGTTGCGCGCGCCGACGGCTTTCATGATCCCGATCTCGCGGGTGCGCTCGGTGACGCTGACGAGCATGATGTTCGCGATGCCGACCGCCCCCACTATCAGCGCGATGACGGCGATACCGGTCACGAACCGGGTCAGCTGCGAGACGATCTCCTCGATCTGGTCGGCCAGGTCGCCGCTGGTCCGGGCGAGGAGTTCGAACCCGTCGGGGACGAGTTGCGCGGCGTCGGTCTCGGGGAACACCCCCTCGACGCGCTCGCGGACGGCGCCCGTCTCGGCGGGGTCGGCGACGACGGTCACCTGCGGGTAGACGCGCTGGGGCGCGCCCGCCGAGGGGCTCTCGACGACCGTGTTGTACAGCGGATCCGTCGGGACGAACACGCGCGCCTGCGAGCCGAAGGCATCGAAGGGTACCTGACCGGCCGACCCCTCGATTATCCCGGCGACTGTCAGGTTCCGCGTACGGCCGCCGCCGAGCGTCAGCGTCACCGTGTCCCCGACGCTGGCGTTCGTCTCGAACGACCGGGCGGCCCGCCGGTTGAGCACGACCTCCTCGCGCTCCAGTTCGAACGGTTCGCCGGCGGCGAACGTGGTCGACGCGAAGGCGTCGGGGGTCGTCGCGGTCGCTCGGGTGCGGGCGATCGTGTCGTTACGGTGGCTGATCGCCGTCACCGACAGGACCCCCCGCGGGACGACCCGGTCGACCCCCTCGACGCTCGCGAAGGTGGTGAGGTCGGACTCGGTGAACACCGGACGCCCCGCACCGGCGAAGCCCTCGTCGTCCTCGGCGGCGACGAGATAGACGTTGTTCGCGCTCGTCTCGCTGATCTGGCCGACGACGTCGGCCTGCAGACTCGCGCCGAACGTGACGAACGTGACGACTGCCGCGATACCGATGAGGATTCCCAGGACTGTGAGCGCCGACCGGAGCTTGTGGGCACGGATCGCACGCCCGCTCAACCGGAGGGTCTCGCCGAAGTCCATCGTCACGTACCTCCCATCGTCAGTCGCCCCCGGCGCTGTCGCCGCCTTCGGCGTTGCCCGTGTTTTCGCCGGTTTCGACGCCCGTGACGTCTTCGACCTCCTGTATCCGGCCGTCCCGGAGGTGGACGATACGGTCGGCGTGTTCGGCGATGCGGCGTTCGTGGGTCACGAGCAAAATCGTGTTCCCGGCGTCGTTGACGCCGTCGAGCACCGACATGACGCGGTCGCCGGTCTCGGTGTCGACGTTCCCGGTCGGTTCGTCGGCGAGGACGAGCGCCGGGTCGCCGGCGAGGGCGCGTGCGATGGCGACCCGCTGGCGCTGGCCGCCCGAGAGTTCGTTCGGCCGGTGGTCGGTCCGGTCGGCCAGACCCACGTCGGCGAGCAGTTCCTCGGCGCGGTCCATGCGTTCGGCGCGGTCCACGCCCTGGAAGACGAGCGGGAAGGCGACGTTCTCGGCCGCGGAGAGACGGGGCATCAGGTTGAACGTCTGGAAGACGAAACCGATCTCCTCGCCGCGGACGCGCGCTCGCTCGGCTTCCGAGAGGCCCGACAGTTCCGTCCCCGCGATGGCCACCGACCCCGACGTGGGCGTGTCGAGACCGCCGACGAGGTTGAGCAGCGTGCTCTTGCCCGACCCGCTGGGGCCCATGACGGCCGTATACGAGCCCTCGGGCAGCGAGAGCGAGACGCCGGCGAGCGCGTCGACGACGACGTCCTCGGTCCGCCGGTAGCGTTTCTCGACGTCGGTCAGGGCGACGACCGCGTCGCCGGTTTCGCCCGCGATCTGGGCTCCATCGGTCACGATACCCGGGGTTACGGCCGGTCGGGCATAAGTCCCCGAGTGTGCCTGTGGCCGACCACGTCGACCGTCACGGCATCCCCGTTCACCACGTCGAAAGCGCGGCGCGGCCGTGCGTGAACGTCAGCACGCCGAGGAAGGCGAAGACGCCGGTGAAGGCGAAGGCGCCGCCGAGGTAGAACACCCACTCGATGCCGACGTTGGTCGTGAGCCAGCCGCCGGCCAGAGGGGCGAGCACCGACCCGGGCCGCCAGACGATCGACCGGACGCCGAAGCTGGAGGCGACGCCCTTGCCCTTGCCCTCGTCGGCGAACAGCGCCATACTCGCGGGTTCGCGGATCGAGTCGGCGACGCCCAGGAGCGCGTTCAGCGCCACGAGCGGCAGGAACGCGGCCGAGAGCGTCCCCAGGAGGGGATAGGTCGCGGGCAGTCCGAGCGTCGAGCCGATCGCGGGGGTGAAGGGGACGACGACGGCGACGATACCGTAGAAGAGGCCACCGAGAAAGACGAAACGGGCGCGGCCGAACCGGTCCGAGAGCCCGCCCATGTAGGGCTGACCGAGCATGTTGGTGAACTTCTCGGCGGCGATGACCACCCCGACGGCGGTCGCGCTCTCGACGTAGCCGAGGCCGCCGTCGGCGGCGGCGAGCCCGGCGTAGATGGGGACCCACGTCCGGACGAGCGTGACGGCGACGGCGTACTGGGCGCGAAAGCTCGTCATCGTGAGGATCCGGCGGTTGAACGCCAGGTCGCTGAACGGGAACCCCCGGATGCGGGTGTCGTCGGGTTCGACCCACAGCCAGACGACGAGGAAGGCGAGCCCGGCGACGACCATCAACAGGGCGAAGACGGCGTCGAAGCCGAAGTTGTCGTAGAGCAACCCGGCCGAGAACGTCCCGCCGATGGCCGCGGCGAAGCGCCAGGCGTTGGAGGTCCCGATGGTGTTGGCCCGCTCGGACTCGCGTGCGAGATCGCCGACCAGCGCGAGCGCGATGAGTCCCGAGGCGGTCGCGGCGATGCCCTGGACCATGCGGACGCCGATGAACTGCCAGCTCGTCTCGACGAACGCGAACCCCAGATACACCACCACCGCGAGGCCGAGGCCGCCGAGCAGGACGGTGCGCTTGTCGTAGCGGTCGCCCATCCACGCGATGGGGATCACGCCGACCGCCTGCGCGAACGTGAGTCCGGTCGCGAACAGCCCGAGGACGAAGCCCTCGGCGCCCAGTTCGTTGATGAACGTCGGCAACAGCGTCAACAGTGTCACGAACCCGAACGAACTCGCGAATCGAGTGAAATAGAGGGCTCGCAACTGGCGTCCCGTGTCGGTCACTACTGGCGGGTAGCGATCGGGGAAAAAAGCCCTTCCGAAGGGGGAAATCAATTCTGCTGGATTGTCGTTTCCGGACTGTCGCTTCCGGACGGTCGTCGCCGGACCGTCGCTTCCGGACGGTCGTCGCCGGACTGGAGCGCTGTTCGACAGCCCGACTGGAGCGCTGTTCGACAGCCCGACTGGAGTGCCGTTCGACAGTCGGACTCAGCCACGGAGCAGGCGGAGGAGGCCGCCGATGGCGATGAGGCCGCCCGCGCCGACCGACCCGAGCGGGAGCAGTGCGGGACCGTCGGATCCGTCGTCGGTCTGGACCTCTAGCGGGTCGGGCGTCTCCGGCGTGTCCGTCGCGCCTGTCGCACCCGAGTTCGCATCGTTTCCGGCGTCAGACGCCGATCCGTCGCCGGAACTCGACGGTGCTCCGGGGGTCGCCGTCGGGGTGGCCGGCGGGCGAGCGCTCTCGAAGACGACGAGCGTACCCACGTCCCAGGCGTTTCGCTCCCCGGGAGTTCGCGCCTCGACCCGGTAGAGCGCGGCCGGGAACGTCCGGTCCAGCGTCGTCTCGCCCGTTATCTCGGCGGGCCGGGTCTCGCCGCCCTCGCGGACGAACAGCGTCGGCTCGTCCTCGCCGGCGCTTTCGGTCCGGACGAGGAGCGTGGCGCGGTCGTCACCGTCGGTGTCGCGGACGGTCGCGTTCAGGCGGTAGGCCGGGCCGTCGGCGTTCGTCACGGTGACGTTCAGCCGGTCGCCGCTCCCGAAGGTGACGGGGATCTCGGCGGTCCGGTTCTGGTCGACGGCCACACCGCCGAGGACGTTCACCTCGTCGGTTCCGAGGCAGTGCTGCTCGCAGGGTGCGAGCCGGCCCCGGGCGGTGGTGACGACCGTCTCGTCGTGGACCAGCCGCGCCTGGAAGGTGACGTTCGGGCCGAGACCCGCGAGGTCGACCGTCGCGACGAACGTGCCGTTCTCCGCGATGGTCGGGTCGCCGAACGACTTGTCCCAGCGGGCGCCCGCGATCGAGTGGTCGTGGACCGCTTCGAGGACCACCGTCGCGTCCGAACCGGGGGCCAGCGACGTCTCGCCGCGGACCGTCTGGCCGTCGGCGGCCGTCAGGGTGACCCGCTCGCCCTCGTAGTGGAACGACCCGGTGGCGCTCTCGTCGCCGTCGGTTTCGTCCGCGTCGACGAACAGCGTCCCCCCGGCGAGGACGTCACCGGAGCGAACGAGGTCGACACTGTACGGTAGCGGGTCGAGTCCGTCGTCGGTCGGGCCCGTCACCTGGGTCGCGTCCGTGAGTTCGTCGCCCCCCGTCGCCGAGAGGTACGTACCCGCGTTCCCGTTACCGGCTTCGGCCGTGTCGAGTCGGACGGTGACGCTGCCGTCGCCGTCGCGGTCGTGGACCGTCGCGTTCGCGAGGAAGTTGTGTTCGCGCTCACCGACCGAGATGGTCGCGCTGTCGACGTCCTCGGGGAGTCCGACGTCGATGGTCGCGACGTTGCCCTCGGTGACGATCCCGGCGTCGACGTCGGCGTCGTCGGCCGGTGTCGCCGGGGCGGCTCCCGCTGCGACGAGTCCAGTCAGTGGGGCGGTGACAGCCAGTACTGCGAGGACCGCGGCGAGCGAGCGGACCGCACCGCGGCGTCCGACGAGTCTCACGGGATCACCCCCGTCGAGAGCGAACGAGAGGGAAACGGTGGCTGGCTGGCGGGGCGTCTGGTGGAACAGTCGGTGGAGGGCTGTCCCGTCGTCGGGGCGGCGTTCGCTTGCTCGGACATTGCGTTCCGATCGTCTGTCGGGATGGAAAAACCCCTGCCGCTCGCTTCAAGCGCGCTTGAACCGACCGATTCTGCGCGGTCGAAAATCGCTTTCGAGCGGTCGATACACCGCTTCTGCACGACCGATACACAGGACCGAACGCCTCTTTTGCTACCAGACGCTACGTGAGACCGATGCCAGACCTGGAACTCTACGAGCTGGGAGGGTGTCCGTACTGCGCGAAAGTGAAGCGAAAGCTCGACGACCTCGGACTCGAATACGAGTCCCACATGGTCCCGCGCTCGCACTCCGAGCGGACGGAAGTCGAGGAAGTCAGCGGCCAGACCGGTGTCCCGGTGCTCGTCGACAACGACAACGGGATCGAGGGGATGCCCGAGTCCGACGACATCGTCGCGTATCTCGAAAAACAGTACGGAAGCTGAGCGCGCCGTTCGTTTTACCGAGCGTCGATAGCCAGCTATCAGCGACCGCTCGGGGGTGGTCGAGTGCACGGTCGGCCGTACGCTCGCCGAGCCGACCGGACGAATAGTTTATAAATTATATAGATTTCTTGGGGTGGTGCGAAGGTTGATTGCCGGATAGACAATCTTAACAGGCGAAAGCGACAATCCCTCACGTATGAGCAAGTCCAATCGAGACTGGTGGCCGGACCAGTTGAACCTGGAGATCCTCGACCAGCACGCACAGCAGGTCGACCCGATGGGCGAGGACTTCGACTACGCCGAGGCGTTCGAATCACTCGATTACGACGCCGTGAAGGCGGACATCGAGGACCTGATGACGGATTCCCAGGAGTGGTGGCCGGCCGACTACGGCCACTACGGGCCACTCTTCATCCGCATGGCGTGGCACAGCGCCGGCACCTACCGCACGAAGGACGGTCGCGGCGGCGCCTCCGGCGGGCACCAGCGCCTCCCGCCGATAAACAGCTGGCCGGACAACGTCAACCTCGACAAGGCGCGACGACTGCTCTGGCCGGTCAAACAGAAGTACGGCCGCGCGCTCTCGTGGGCCGACCTCATCGTCCTCGCCGGTAACGTCGCCCTGGAGTCGATGGGCTTCGAGACGTTCGGCTTCGCCGGCGGCCGCGAGGACGACTTCGTGGGCGACGAGGCCGTCGACTGGGGCCCCGAGGACGAGTGGGAGGTGACCTCGGCCGAACGGTTCGACTCGGAGGGCCACCTCGAACACCCGCTGGGCAACACCGTGATGGGGCTCATCTACGTGAACCCCGAAGGCCCGAACGGCGAGCCCGACCTCGAAGGGTCGGCGAAGAACATCCGCGACACGTTCAGCCACATGGCGATGAACGACGAGGAGACGGTCGCGCTCATCGCCGGCGGCCACACGTTCGGGAAGGTCCACGGTGCCGATTCGGGCGACCACCTCGGCCCCGAACCCGAGGCCGCGTCCATCGAGGAGCAGGGACTGGGCTGGGAGAGCGACTACGGCGAGGGCAAAGGGCCCGACACGATCACCAGCGGCATCGAGGGGCCCTGGACGAGCGCGCCGACCCAGTGGGACATGGGCTACGTCGACAACCTGCTCGACTACGAGTGGGAGGCCCACCTGGGCCCCGGCGGCGCCTGGCAGTGGCGACCGGCCGGCGAGGGCCCCGGGGCCGACATCCCGGACAGCGTGCCGGACGCACACATCCCCGACGAGGTCGTCGACCCGATGATGCTCACGACCGACGTCGCGCTCAAGAAGGACCCGGACTTCCGGGCAGTCCTCGAACGCTTCCAGGACCACCCCGACGAGTTCCAGGAGGCCTTCGCGAAGGCGTGGTACAAGCTCATCCACCGCGACATGGGCCCGCCCGAGCGGTTCCTCGGCCCCGAAGTACCCGAGGAGACGATGCTCTGGCAGGACCCGCTCCCCGACGCCGACTACGAGGTCGTCGGCGAGGCAGAAATCGCCGAACTCGAATCGGCGGTCCGCGACTCGGAGCTGTCGGTCTCCGAACTGGCAAAGACCGCGTGGGCGTCGGCGTCGACGTTCCGCCACAGCGACAAGCGCGGCGGCGCCAACGGGGCCCGCATCCGCCTCGAACCCCAGCGGAGCTGGGACGTCAACGAGCCCGACCAGCTCGAATCCGTGCTGGGGACTCTCGAAGACATCCAGGCGGAGTTCAACGGCTCCCGCGACGACGACGTCCGCGTCTCGCTGGCCGACCTGATAGTGCTGGGCGGGAACGTGGCCGTCGAGCAGGCGGCGGCCGAGGCCGGCTACGACGTGGACGTCCCGTTCGAGCCGGGTCGCACGGACGCCACGCAGGACCAGACCGACGTCGAGTCCTTCGAGGTGCTCGAACCCGCCGCGGACGGCTTCCGCAACTACCTCGGTGACGACCTCGAGGGCACGCCCGAGGAGGAACTGGTCGACCAGGCGGAACTGCTGGGACTGACCGTCCCCGAGATGACGGTGCTCGTCGGCGGCATGCGGGCGCTGGGCGCGACCTATGGAGACTCCGACCGGGGCGTCCTCACCGACGAACCGGGGACGCTGACCAACGACTTCTTCGCGAACCTGCTCGGCATGGACCACGAGTGGGAGCCGGTCTCCGAGGACGAGCAGGTCTTCGAGATCCGCGACCGCGAGACGGGCGACGTCGAGTGGGAGGCCACCCGCTTCGACCTCGTCTTCGGGTCGAACTCCCGGCTCCGGGCCGTCTCGGAGGTCTACGGCGCGGCCGACGGCGAGGAGCAGTTCGTCGAGGACTTCGTCGACGCGTGGCACAAGGTGATGACCAGCGACCGCTTCGACCTGGAGTAGGCGGTCGACTGCCACTCGTCGACGGCCGAAACGGTTATTCTGTTTCCCACTCGAAGTGGGAACATGGCCAAAGTAGATTCCAGGGGGCGGATAGTCCTCCCCCAGGAGCTCAGAGAACGGCTCGGTCTGACACCGGGGAGCGAGGTCGAAGTCCGGGAGGAAGACGGGAAAGCGGTCGTCGAGCCCGAGGACGACCCCGAACGGATACTCGAACGGATGGAACAACTCGTGGAAGAGACGTCTCCCGCGCGTGGAGACACCACCCCCATCGACGACGGCGTCGATCCGGTCGCCCGAAAGCACAGGGAGGCTATCCGGCGCGGTGCTGAGCGAGACGGCGATGAGTGACACAGACGGTCCGTATCTGTTCGACGTCGGTGTGATAGCCCTCGCACACACGGACGCACCAGTTCGTGATGCTGCGCTCTCGTACGTCAGAGGTGCTGTCGCCGGAGCGATCGACGCCGTGGTGCCGTATCCGGCGCTCTTCGGAGCACACACCGTTCTCACGACGTATTACCGACGCTCGAACGCGGAAGCGTCACGACTGCTCCGGAACTTCGTGGACGCGAAGCGAATTCACTGGTACGACGGAATGCCCGAAGCGATCGTACGGGACGGACTCGACCACGCACACACCACGAACGTCGATGGGTGGGACGGATACTACGCACAGGTAGCGATCGACGAAGGGGTGAATACGGTGCTGACGATCGACGACGATCTCGAACGGTTCGACGCGTTCACTACCGAAGTAATCCTCTCGTCTGCCGAATTTCGCGAACTGGACGAGTTCCTCGAACGCTGAAACTGGCGGTCCACGTATCAGGCGTCGGGTTCGGGGTCGAAGATCTCGGGTCTCTCCTCGCCCTCGGCAGCGATGACGGCCAGCGCGCCCTTGCGGGCGACCCGCGAGAGAGCGTGGTCGACGATCTTCACCCCGCCGGGCACCGGGAAGTGCATGTTCGCCATGACACAGCTGCCGGGTTTCACGGGAGTGGTCTGGACGTTCCGGTGGGGGTCGGACTCGATGGCGCCCTGCGGGTAGACCTCGTCCCAGACGTTGCCGATGGGGTGGAAGCTGCTGTCGTAGTTGGGGCCGCCGACGACGAAGAACATCCGGGCGGTGTCGCCCGTCTCGACGTTCATCTCGGCGTACTTGTCGGGCGTGATGGCGTACTTCTCGCCGTTGATGAGCACGTAGGTCGGCTCCTCGCGGGCCTGCGCGCCGAAGTCGTACTTGTGGTGGCCTTCCTGGCCGGTGTCGCCGTCGGTGTAGACCTCGTGCTGGCCGAGGTAGAACTCGTGGTCGACCTCGGGCAGGCCGTCCTCGGGTTCGACGAGGATCGAGCCGAACATCCCCGCCGAGATGTGGTAGTCGAGGTTCGGGACGGCACAGTGGTAGATGAAGTAGCCGGGGTAGCGAACCTGGAAGCGCAGGCGGGCGCTCTCGCCGGGCGCGACGTTGGTCGCCTCGGCACCGCCGCCGGGCCCGTAGCAGGCGTGGAAGTCCACGTTGTGGGCCATCGCGTTGCTCTCGTCGTTCGTGAGCGTCAGGTCGATCGTGTCGCCCACGCGGGCGCGGACCATCGGCCCCGGGATCTGCCCGTCGAAGGTCATGTAGTCGAAGGTGACCCCCTCCTCGATCTCGGCGGTCGTCTCCTGGGTCGTCATCTCGACTTCGATCGTCTTCGGCTCGTCGCGGTCGATCGGGTCGGGAATGTCCGTGGGGTCGGCGGCGACGCGGTCGACGTCGGTGGGTTTCTCGGGGTCGAGGGACTGCTGGGCCGTCTCGCCCATCGGCTGGGTGTCGACCTCGGTGACGGTGACGCGGTCTTCGGGGACGGCAGTCTGACAGCCGGCGGCCGCGACCGCGGTAGCCGCCGCACCGCTCTTGAGCAGGTTCCGCCGCGTGGTTGACGTGTCTTGGCTCATCGTTGGTTCACACGTGCAGTTCAGTGGCCAACCCCCATATACCGGGAAGCGCGTTTTCGATCGCCGGGGACCGCACCGAACCGATTCGCGACAGCTTTTATATACTCTCGAAAACCGAATTCTCACTTCTCAGGAACTCTCGGAGGGGATTATGGAGGAAACGGTGAAACGGTCTCGTATGCGCACCGACCACCAGATCGACGCGGGGCGGCGCCGGGTGCTCCGGACGGTCGCCGTGGGGGCGACTGCAGGCGCGCTCGCGACCACCGCGTCGCCGGCAGCCGCACAGTCGACCGACCTCTCGGAGTGGTTCGCGAACACCGGTAACGCCGACAGCGTCGCCGACAGAACCGACCAGAGCGAGGTCACGGTACAGGTGGGGACGAGCGGGAACGGTCCGGCCTTCGGGTTCGGGCCCGCGGCCGTGCGGGTCGACCCCGGGACGACGGTCGTCTGGGAGTGGACCGGCGAAGGGGGGCAACACGACGGCGTCGCCGAGGACGGGAGCTTCGAGAGCCCGCTCCAGCAGGAAGGGACGTTCGAACACACCTTCGAGAGCGCGGGCGTGACGAAGTACGCCTGTACGCCTCACAAGACGATGGGGATGAAAGGGGCGGTGATCGTCGGCGACGCGAGCGTCACGCTCGGGAGTTCGGGGAGCAACGCGAGCGGGACGTCGAACGGGAGCACGACTGCGACGGCGAGCGGGACTGCGGGCGGCGGATCGAACGCCAGCGGTTCCGAGAGTGGCGGTTCGAGCACCGACTTCGACTACGGCGACTGGTTCGCGGACGTGAGCAACTTCGACGGCACCGTGGATGCGACCGGGCAGGACGAGGTCCGAATCGAGGTCGGCGCGTCGGGCAACGGCGGCGCGTTCGCGTTCAGCCCGGCGGCGGTCAACGTGGACCCCGGAACCCGGATCGTCTGGGAGTGGACCGGCGAGGGCGGCCAGCACGACGTCGCCGCCGCGGACGAGAGTTTCGGAAGCGAACTCCAGAGCGAGGCTGGCGCGACCTACGGTATCGAGGTCGACGGCGCGGGCATCGTCGAGTACGCCTGCACGCCCCACGAGGGGATCGGCATGAAAGGCGCTATCGTGGTCGGTAACCCCGTTCAGGGCGGCGGTATCGACTGGCTGAAGACCAGTCTCGTCGGCCTGGCGGGAGCCATCGTCGCCACGCCGTTCGTCGCGAGTCAGTTCGCCGCCGAGCGCGCGAGAGACGACGACGAATCGGTCGATGCACCCGTCAGGCGCGGGTGACCGGCGCCAGCGGGTCGGGCGGACCAGCGGGACCTGCGGGCCGGGCAGCGGCGGCTTACTCGACGGGTTCTCTCCAGTTGACGACGACGTTGCCGACGGCGAAGGCGTCGTCGGTCGACGTGTCCCGGCGGACCTGGAGCGTGTTCTCGCCCACAGCGAGGTCCTGTTCGGTGACGGCGTCCATCCAGTACTGCCAGCCCTCGGCGGGCGGGACATCGAAGCCGGTGAGGGGCTCGCCGTTGAGCAGGATCTCGTGGTCGAACGAGCCGACGTCGTAGGCCTGGAGTTCGACGTAGGCGTCGGTGGCACCGGCCGGGACCGAAAACTCGTAGACCGAGGATTTGTCGCCGGCGAATTCCGCCCACGGGACGTCGAGGACGTCCGCCGAGGGGCCGAGCTGTTCGAGGACGGTGACCAGCGCGTAGTTGGCTCGGGTCGCCATACTCGACTCTCGGAGGGCGCGAGCAAAGAGGTTGTGTCGTGGAAACGTTCACAGAGGAGTGGTTGCATCCGACACCCGGGTGGATTCCATACTTACTGAATGTGGATATCAGAGATTAAATTGTCACTACGGCTGTCCTCCCTGCATTATCGAGCATGTTTTCACAGTCTTTAGGATGGAGCAGTGGTTCAGAGGAGTGAATGCGTCATCTCGACAGGGACGAAATCGACCAGATGCTCATCCGCCGAGGCATTGGAGTTCTCGCGATGGTCGAGGACAGGCAACCGTACGCTATTCCGATGTCGTTCGGCTACGATGCGGACCAGATGATATTCCCGATGCAGTGGGGTGGCGGCTACGAGAGCCGGAAAAGTCAGGCGATCGACTCCAATCCCAACGTTTGTCTTACCGTGTACGAACAGGACAGTGACGACGAAGCCATCTGGCGAAGTATCGTCATCACAGGTGAACTATACGAGATACCAGACGACGAGAACGAACGCGCATACGCGAGTCTGGCCGCGAACGCAGAATTTCCGGCTGACTTCGGTGTCTGGGGGATTCCATTCGAGGACGTTGAATTCCGCCTGTTCGGATTGAGCACGAAAAACTGTACAGGGCGGGAGTTTGTGGCGAGATACGAGGGATGGGACTAGGCAGGGTGTTTCCGGCTTTTGCTCTACACGAATCAACCGTGCGTTCCTGCCGAATACGTCACCTCGGTAATGTAACTCCCTCTGTATCGCTCAGCAACGAGTAGCGGATCGACACGAGAACAGTTCGAGGACACGCTGTGACGGTGATGGAGGGGCTCCGGAAGCAGTCTCCCGCGAAGCCGTCAGGCAGGTTCCTCGAGGTTCCCGGCCCGCTCCAGGATCAGGTCTCGCAACTCGTCGGCGACGTCGATCTCTTCCATCTCGCTCTCCTCGATGAGCGCGGTACCCTCGACGGACTCGCGGTTGGCCCTGTCGACGACGTAGAACGAGCGGGTGCGGGTGACGCGGCCGACCGAGGACATGATGCGGGCGCGCTTCTCGGCGGTCTTGGTGAGTTCGGAGTGGCCGGTGAGGACGTCCTCCTCGGGGCGTTCGTTCTCGCTGACGGTCTCGAAGGGGGCCCGCGAGGTGGGGTGGACGTCGAAGCCGACCCGTGTGAGGACGGCGACGATGGGCTCGTCCTCCGGTTCGACGTCCGGGTCCTCGGGCGTGGGTTCGTCCTCGCGGATCTCCTCGGCACCGTCGAGGACGTCGACGGGGGCCGTCAGCGGCGCGTCGAAGAGGTCCTCGAGTTCGGCCGCCACCTCCACCGAGGCGTCCATGCCGTCCTCGTACTTCGACACCGTCCGTCGTGAGACGCCGAGTTCGCTCGCGAGGCGCCCGAGCGACCAGTCGCGGTCCTCGCGGGCGTCGGCGAGCACCTCGCTGTCGATGTTGACGTAGAGGCCGCCGGGCGCGGCGTAGATGAGCGGCGGGACCTCCTCGACGAAGAGATCCATGGCGGTGTCCGGCGAGAGGACGGGCACGCCGTGACGGAAGTAGGTCACGCCGGGTTTGAGTTCCTCGTCGCGGGTCCGCAGGCCGATGACCATCGGTGTCGCCCGGAGGTACTCCCCCAGGCGGCGCATCTCGGCCCCGGTATGGCCGTCGAAAGCGTCGATGTTCCCCAGGATCTTCACCAGCAACACGTCCTCACCGCGGCGCGCGGCGACGTCGAAACTCTTCGGACGGATCGCACACCGGTCGCTCACCACGAACCCCGCATCCTCCAGCATCGCAGTGACGTTCTCGACCAGCGCCGACCGTGACATACACGGACGTAAGTAGTTCTCCCCATATATGCGTTGTGCCCGCCGTAGAATGTCCGTGCGCCCCGTTTTCGAGCGCCGGCCGATACTTTCAAATACAATTTGACGTCAGGCCGTTTAGTTTCGGGGTCGATTCGGGCGCCAGACGCCCGCTCCTATCGGTTGCTGCTCACACGACCGTCGCGTTGACGGTCACGACCCGCTGGCCGTCCCGCCTGAGGAGTCGGAGCACCAGGCGCTGTCGCCCGCCGCGGCCGAGCGTGAACCGGTCACCGGTGACCGGCCGGAGACGGACACCGGCGACCTGTCTGACGCGCTGTCGTCCGCCGGCGACGCGCCAGGTGATCCGGGTCGTCGCGCCCGGAGCCCCGTCGTCGACTCCGGCGGCGCTCGTCGCGGGCGTCGACGCGGGTCGCCCGACCGTCAGCGAGCGCAGCGGCGCAGTCGCGACCCCGCCGTCCGGCAGGTCGAGTTCGACGACCTGTCTGGCGGGCCCCTGGTCGAACGGGAGCGCGTCGTTGCCGGCCGCGAGCGTCCGCGCGGCTTCGACGAGTCGCTCGACAGCCGCACCCGACCTCGCGTCGGCTCGCTCGACGCCGACGACGTCGATCGCGGGAAGCGCCACCGCGAGCACCGCCACCGCGAGCGCCACCGTGAACAGCACTCGCACCGTCAGAGAGCGTCCCGCACTCGCTCGATGAACTGCTCGGTCCCGCTCTCCTCGTCGTCGCCGCGGTCGGTACCGTCGACCCCCGCTCGCGCCCCGGTGGCGCCAGCCCGGGATCGGCTGCCGGCCCGGGACCGACGGCTCGACGTGTCTCTGCCGCCGGGCTGGTTCCCTCCGCGCCCCACGGCGTCCGTGTCGTCGGTAGGCATCGACTCGGCTGGCAACCCGTCACCGTCCACTCTGTCGTCGAGACCCCAGTCGAACTCGTCGGCCGCGCTCGTATCGGCCGGTCTGTGAGCGGATCGGTCGCCAGTCCCTGAACCAGGACCGGGACGACCACCGCCCCCGGCCGCCGTTTCCCCCCTCGCGACGTCGACCTCGGCGTCGACAGTGCCGTCGACGGCGGTTTCGATGGCTTCGGCCTTCGCGAGTGCCGCGCTGGCGCGGCGTTCGACCTCCCGGTTGACCGCCCGGACGTTGCCGGCGTAGCCACGGACGGCCTCCAGTGCCGCGTCGAGTTCTTCGACCTGTGCTTCGAGTTCCTCGACCCGGGTTTCGAGGCGGTCGACGTCGTCGGAGAGCGCCGCCCGCTCGCGGATCTCGGTCAGGTCGGCGTCGCCGTCGGTCAGCGCACGCTCGACTGCGTCGAGTCGGTCGGCCAGGTTCTCGGACATACACCGGGGTGGTCCCGTCACCGTACTTGAACGTTCGCCACGCCGGGGCGCTGTGACACAACGTTGAAGAGTCACTGCGCCGACGGTGGCCCCATGAAAGTCGTCCTGATTGGTGTCGGCCAGGCAGGTGGGAAGATCACCCAGCGGCTGGCCGAATACGACCACGAGATGGGCTTTGGCGCCGTCCAGGGTGCCCTCGCCGTCAACACGGCCCGCGCGGACCTCCAGAACCTGGACGTCGACACGATGCTGGTCGGTCGCGACCGCGTCAAAGGCCACGGCGTCGGCGGTGACAACGAACTCGGCGCCGAGATCATGCAAGACGAAGCGACCGAAGTGCTGGACGGACTCGACGCCCACCTCACCAGCGAGGCCGAAGCGGTCGTGATCGTCGCCGGCCTCGGCGGCGGGACCGGCAGCGGCGGCGCCCCCGCGCTGGCTCGCGAGTTGCAGCGCATCCACGACCTCCCGATCTACGTGCTCGGCGTCCTCCCCGGGCGCGACGAGGGAGCGATCTACCAGGCCAACGCCGGTCGCTCGCTGAAGACCGTCGCCCGCGAGGCCGACTCGCTCCTGCTGGTCGACAACGACGCCTGGCACAGCGCCGGGGAGAGCGTCCAGGCCGGCTACGAGGAGATAAACGACAACGTCGCCCAGCGCTTCGGCCTGCTCTTCGCCGCCGGCGAGACCGGAGCGGTCGACTCGATCGCCGAGAGCGTCGTCGACTCCTCGGAGATCATCAACACGCTCAGAGCCGGCGGGATGGCCGCCGTCGGCTACGCCAGTGCGGCCGCCAGCCCCGACGCCGGTGACAACGTCAACGCCATCACGAGTACCACCCGCAACGCCCTCCTGACGGGCACGAGCGTCCCGAACGTCGTGAAAGCACAGACCGGGTTGCTCGTCGTCGCGGGCGAGTCCGAACGGATCTCCCGCAAGGGCGTCGAGCGCGCCCGGAAGTGGCTCGAAGAGGAGACCGGCAGCATGGAGGTCCGGGGTGGCGACTTCCCGCTGACCTCGGACCGTCTCGCGTCGCTCGTCCTCCTGGGCGGCATCGAGCGCTCCGACCGCATCGAGGAGTTCCTCGACCGTGCCCGCGAAGCACAGGACGCCGAGGACGCGGCGCCGGAACCCGAGGACTTCGGTACCGAGGAACTCGAAGACCTCTTCTGAGGTGGCTGGCCCCTTCGAGGGCGGCCCAGTCGGTCGCTCCGTCCGCCGAGAAGCGAAAGCACTAATCGCCGCGGCGGTGAATCCCGGGGTATGGCCGACGAGGACGAAGAAGACGAGGGGCCCGCGGTCGAACTGGGCGAGGGCGAACCGGTCGAGGGTGCGCCGCTGGCGCGGGTCGCCTCGCGACTGACCTGGGGCAAAAAGCACAGTGATATCGTCGACCGCGAGGGCGACACCACGATCCGGACGCCCGACGGCCCCCAGGAACTCGGCGACGTACTCGACGACGTCGACGTCCCCTACTTCGAGACGCGCCAGGAGTTCGTCGACGAGGTCCGCGACGTCGTCGGAACCGGCCCCGTCCCGACCGCCGAAGAGTAGTTCCCGGGCACGCCCACAGCACAGGTCCCAGCTAGCCGGGAACAGCAGACCGATTTTTACCGGCCGACGCCGTACCAGCAGGTATGGCGTTACCCATCGACCCCGAGGCTATCGAGAGCGAGGACATCGGCGAGAAGCGCGCAAGCCTGGAGATGGACCACGAGGCGGCCGTCGACCACGTCCGTACGGCCTTCGAGGACGCGGGATTCGGCTTCCCGGCCGAGTTCTCCCCCTCGGAACTGCTCAACGAGAAAGTCGACGCCGACCGCGACCCCTACTACTTCCTCGGCGCGTGCAATCACGCAGTGGCCGACCGGGCGCTCGACGCCTCGGACGGTCGGATCGGCGGGCTGTTCCCGTGTGGCGTCGTCGTCTGGCAGACCGAACCCGGCGTCCAGGAGGTGTACCACGTCTCGATCATGCGCATCGCGCGGCTGGTCGGGATGGCACCCGACGACGACGAGTGGGCCGACATCGTCGCACAGACCGGCGAACTCGTCGACGAGGCGTTCGCCGCGATCGAGAGTGAGTGAGTAAGCGAGTGAGCGAGTGAGTAAGTGAATCCGGTCGAAACTCTTCTCAGGTGCCGGCCTGCGGGTCGTCCGCGGATCCGTCGTTGCCGTCGCCAGCAGTGTGTTCGTCGTCCGTCGACTGGCCGCCAGCGTCGAGTTCGCTCTTGAGGTGGTCGATCTCGCCTTCGAGTTCGGCGATGCGCTCCTGCGTGTCGTCGTCGGCGTTCGTGCGGAGGTAGGCGAACCCGCCCACCGTGAGGAGAACGAGCGGGATGCCGAACAGTAACAGCATGATGAGGAGGATGACGAGCAGTTCGGGACCGCCCGGAATCCCCATCTGTAGCGGGACCATACTCTGTTCTCGTCGGTCTGTGCTTGTAAACTTCCTGCCCGGGAAGTCACACCGGAGAACTCGAACAGCCCCTGCTGCGCCCTCAGAAGTCCGTCAGCGCCGTCTGCAGGCCGGCGACGAGGTTCGACTTGCGCCGCAGCGCCGTCCGCGAGATCGGGAGTTGCGGTTCGAGCGCCCGGAGCGCGTCGTGGAAACTCTCGGCCTCGCCGTGGTCGCCGTCGAAGGCGTGGCGCACCCCCTCGCGGACCTGCCAGACGCCGACGGGCGCCCAGTAGTCGTCGGTCACTTCGCGGAGGACGAGACACTTGGCCTGGCGGTCGATCTCCGAGAGGTGTTCCAGTACCCCGAGCCGCGAGGCGTAGTAGGCGCCGGCGGTCTCCTCGACGTAGCCCGTCCGGCCCTCGAATCCCTCGTGGGCGCTGGCGAGGTAGTAGTCGCTCGCCTCGGGGTTCCAGACGCTGTCGGGCGCTTTCATCTCGACGAGTTCGAACTCCCAGTTGCCGGGCGCGAGTATCACCCAGTAGCGGTTGCCCATGAACTCGTTGGCCCACACCTGGACCGTGTCGACGCTGTTGCTGTGGCGGAGCCCCCCGCGGAGATACTGCCCGACGGTGTCGTCGACGGCGGTGATCGACCACCGCGTCGGGACGAGCCGGCGATTCTTCCCCTGTCCGAGCGCCCCCGCCGAAAGGATGGTGTTGACCTCGTAGACGTCGAAACCCCGCCGGTAGAGGTAGGTCATCGCCCCCTCGGCGCGCCAGTCGTCGTCTTCGAGGGTCTTCTCGACGGCGCGCGGGACGTGGGGATTCTCGGCGAGTTCGGCGTTCCGGGCCCGGGCGCGCGGCCCCGTCGGTGTGGTGATGTCGTCGAAGCCCATGTCGAGGTCGGGCGTGTCGGCGAGGCCGAGTTCGACGTCGACCGGGCGGTCGGCGATGGCCACCTCGCGCTGGACGCCGACGAAGCCGTCCCAGGTGTCGTAGACGTCGACGTTCGCCGAGCGCGTGGAGTTCAGGAGTCCGGACCGGCGCTGGAGGACGTCCTCGACGCCGAACCCCTGGCTGTACCACTCGCCGCTGGTCGCGTAGTCGGCGGCGTCGGCCCCCTCGGCCATCGGCGAGAGCACGCCCGTCGAGACGTCCGGGTAGCCCGACCGGCCGACGAAGATCTCGGGGGACGTCGAGCCGAAGAGGGCGTCGCCCTGGAGGCGCTCGTCGAACTGCTCGGCGACCCCCTCCAGGTGGTCGGTGATAGCGTAGGACTTCTCCTCGGCGAGGCGCCGGCGCTCGTCGGCTTCGTCCCGCTCGAAGTCCGCGACGAACTCGTCGAGGCCCATGCCCATACCTCCGGAATGTGGTGCCAGTGGCTTGAATGGGTCGGTGGAACGTCGGTGAGACCTCGGTGAATCGTCGATAGTGCGACGCCACAGCGCAAGACCCGAGTGGGGGCGACCCGGAGCGGAGGGTATGACGAAGTGGCTCCAGAGCGGGCGTCGCCGTGACCTCTGTCTCATCCTCTACGACGGGGGACCGCTCCACGGACAGGCGCTCAAGTCGCGGCTGGAATCGCACTACGACGAACGCATCGACCCGAAGTCGTTCTACGGCGCGCTCGACGCGCTGGTCGACGGCGGCCACCTCGAACTCCGGGAGTCGGGCATCCACGACGAGTATCTCCTGACCGACGCCGGCCGCGACCTGCTCGAAAGCCACGTCGACTGGGTCCGCGAACGGGTCGAAGACGGCAACGAATAGGACGGCACCTGCCCCGGGCGTTTCGAACGTGAGCCGGGCGTTTCGAACGCGATACGCCACTCGGGCGTGTCGAACGTGAGCAGCCTTTCACCCGCGACCGAAGTGTTATACCGTCCCACATGATAGATCGTGACATGGGGACGTACGACACGATCCTGGTGCCGACAGACGGCTCGCCGGGGTTCGAGCGGGTAGTCGACCACGCGGGGGAGATGGCCAGAGTCCACGACGCGGACGTCGTCGCGCTGTACGTGGTGGACGCGGCGACCTACACCGGCCTGCCGATGGAGGCGTCCTGGGAGGGGGTCCGGGACGTCCTCGACGGGCAAGGTCAGACCGCGCTGGCGGAAGTCGAACACCTGCTCGACGACGAGATCAGCCTGGAGACGACGACCGTCGACGGACGACCGAGTCGGGAGATCGTCCGCGTCGCTCGCGACCGGGAGGTCGACTGCATCGTGATGGGCACCCACGGCCGCGGGGGGATCGACCGGCTCATCCTCGGGAGCGTCGCCGAACGGGTCGTCCGCTCGGCACCGGTCCCGGTCGTCACGGTCCGACTCACCGGGCCCGACCTGACCGAGACGACAGGGGGGAAACCGGAACGAGAGCAGGAACGGGACCGGGAACCCACCGCTCCCGGGCACGGATAGTCCAGGGTCGTCGACAGCGAAAGACCGGCACCGTAGCGACGCGTCGAGGGAGTGTGTCGTGGAACGGTTCCAGTATCCTCGACCTCGGCGACGAACTGCGAGCCGAGTCGCGCGTCAGGACAGGGGCCGCAGGTGTTCACAGTCGCCGGCCGTCACGTCGACACGTTCGTCGCCGGTGTCGACGACGAGCGTGCCGGGAAAGCGGACGTCGACGGCCTCACCGACGATCTCGCCGCCGGGCGTGTCGACGCGGACCCGGCGACCGAGCGTGCTCGCGTGCTCGCGCCAGGCGTCGACGACCGACCCGGGATCCTGCCGGAGGGCATCGAACTCTTCGAGGAGACGCTGGGTGAACACGCGCCGGTCGACGTCGCCGGCCTCGGCGCGGATGCTCGTCGGGTCCGCGTCGCCCGGGAGACCGGCCGGGTCGACGTTCGCGTTGACGCCGACGCCGACGACGAGCCAGGAGATCCGGTCGGCCTCACCCTCCATCTCGGTGAGGATACCCGCGAGCTTGCGTTCTTTCCGGTGCTCGCTGCCGCGGTTTCCGCCGCCGTCGCCGTCCGCATCGCTCGTCGGGACGACCACGTCGTTGGGCCACTTGATGCGAGCGTCGACGCCCGCCTCGCGAGCGGCGCGGGTCGTCGCGACGGCGGCCGCGAGCGTGAAGACGGGCGCGTGAGTGGCCGGCACGTCCGGCCGACAGACGATGCTACACCAGACGCCGCCACTCGGCGATACCCAGTCACGGCCGAGTCGGCCCTTGCCGCCCGTCTGGCGGTCCGCGAGGACGACGACGTCTTGGGCGCCCTCACTGGCGAGTTCGCGGCCGCGGGCGTTCGTACTCGGGATCTCGTCGTGGTACTCGACGTCGAAGGGCGCGTCGAGACCGTACTCGACGGCGGGGCCGCCGAACTCGGGGACCCCGGCGAGCGCGTAGCCGTCGTCGCCGCTCTCGATCGTGAAACCGGCCTCCCGGAGCGCTTCGACGTGTTTCCAGACGGCCGCCCGTGAGACCGCCAGTCGGTCGGCGAGGTCGGGACCCGAGACCCGCCCGTCGGCGAGCGCGTCGAGGACTGCCTCGCGTGTCTCCTGCATGACGTCGCGTAGCGACGGGTCGCAGGTAAGTACTGCTCTCGGCTGCCGACCCGGGACGTTCGCTGACGCGCTGGCACAGCCGTTATACTCCGTCGCCGCCAACACCCGGCGATGGCCGAAGCCTGGCGGATGCTGGTGGGACTGATCGTCGTCGTCGGGATGTACGCGATCGGCGTCAGCGTGTTCGATATGCCGACTTCGCCGGTCGCACTCCTCTCGCTCGTCCTGTTCGGGGGCGCCGGCCTGCTGGCGGGCCAGTACATCGCCAACCGGATGGAGTGACGTCCCGTCCCCTGCCGGTCGCGGAAGGCTGGCCGCGTCTGAGACAGTTCGAGGGTAGTTTCGACCGACTCCGATCCGGCTGACTGACTCGACAGTCAGCTTTTTACGCCGGCAGCGGTAACGGGGGTGCATGGCATGGGGTTTCTCCGGCGGGAACGACGACGCGGACGCCTTCGACGACCTCGGTGAGGGGGTCGACCGGCCGATGTGGGAGATATTCACCGAGTACGGCAGGGGGTTCGTCCCGGAGTTCACCGTCGGCGCAGTCGCGAGCGTCGTCGCGCGGTTTTTCGAACTCGTGCCGGCGCTCATCCTGGCCCGGGCCATCGACTCGCTGTTCGTCGGCGACCAGCCGTTCACGCTGCCGCTTGTCCCGGCGTCGATGATCCCCCCGGGCACCGAGGGGAAGTTCTGGTTCGCGGTCGGACTGACCGGCGCGGTCTACCTGCTGGTCGCGGGACTGGGGTGGGTCAACTCCTGGGCGTGGAACCGCTTCGCCCAGCACCTCCAGCACGAGGTCCGCGTCGACACCTACGACGTCGTCCAGCACCAGGACATGGCCTTCTTCGACGACAAGCAGACCGGCGAGATCATGTCCATCCTCAACAACGACGTCAACCAGCTGGAGAGTTTCTTCACCAACGACCTCAACAGCGGTATCCGCATCGCGGTGCTGGTCGTGGGCGTCGCCGCGTTCACGCTCTATCTCAACTGGCAACTCGCCATCGTCGGGATGGTGTCGATCCCCATCCTCGCGGTCGCGAGTTACGTGTTCGTCCAGAAGATCGGCCCGAAGTACGGCCGGGTGCGGGGCTCGGTCGGCGGGCTCAACTCCCGGCTGGAGAACAACATCGGCGGCATCGAAGTGGTCAAATCCTACGGCCGCGAACCCTTCGAGTACGACCGCGTCGAGGCGGCCTCCGAGGAGTACCTCGACGCCAACTGGGACGCCATTACGACGCGGATCAAGTTCTTCCCCTCGCTGCGGGTCATCACCGGTTTCGGCTACGTGCTCACGTTCCTCGTCGGCGGCTACTGGCTGCTCTTCGGCCCGCCGCTTTTCTTCTCGGGAGGGCTCACCCTCGGGACGCTCACGGCCATCCTGCTGTACTCGCGGCGGTACCTCTGGCCGATGCGCCAGTTCGGGAACGTCATCAACAACTACAAGTACGCGTTCGCGGCCGCCGAGCGCATCGTCGGGCTGATGGACCGCCACGACTTCGTCGAGGACGACGACGACAAGACCGACCTCGACGGTCTGGAGGGGCACGTCGAGTACGAGGACGTCACCTTCCGCTATCTCGGCGCCGACGAGGACTCCGTCACGGACGCCTCCTTCACGGCCGAGGCCGGCGACTTCGTCGGACTCGTCGGGCCCACGGGCGCGGGCAAGACGACGCTTCTCAAACTCCTCTTGCGCCTCTACGACCCCCAGGAGGGCACGATCAGGGTCGACGGCCACGACGTCCAGGACGTGTCGCTGTCGAGTCTGCGCGACCACGTCGGTTACGTCAGCCAGGAGCCGTATCTCTTCCACGGGACCGTCGCCGAGAACGTCGCCTACGGGCTCGACGCCGACGACGAGGACATAATCGACGCGCTCTCGATGGCCGGCGCGATGGAGTTCGTCGGCGACCTGCCCCAGGGGATCGACACGACCGTCGGCGAACGCGGCGTGAAACTCTCGGGAGGACAGCGCCAGCGCGTCGCCATCGCCCGGGCCATCCTCGAAGACCCGGACGTACTCATCCTGGACGAGGCGACGAGCCACGTCGACAACGAGACCGAGGTCCTGATCCAGCAGTCACTCGAAGCGCTGACCGCCGAGCGGACGACCTTCGCCATCGCACACCGCCTCTCGACGGTGCGGGACGCCGACCAGATTCTCGTCATGGACGACGGCCACGTCGTCGAACAGGGCGACCACGAGGCGTTGCTCGCCCGGGACGGCCTCTACGCCAACCTCTGGAGCGTCCAGGTCGGCGAGGTCGACGCCCTCCCCGAGGAGTTCATCGAGCGCACCGCGGAACGCGAGCGCGCCGGACTGGGCGACGACGACTGATAGTCGCCCGAGTGCGAAGGTATATCACGCGGCCGGCGATACGGGCGTGACATGACACAGGACGACGGGGGCGGCGACGCGGAACTCGACCTCGAGGGGATGGCCCAGGAGGACGCGGTCGAAGCCGTCGTCGCGGCCGAACCGTCCCGGGACCGGACGCTCGTGCGGGACGCGCTGGAGTACGTCACGTCCGAGGGGGTGATCACGCCGTCAGCGCTCGACGCGGCGACGCCGGTGATGGCACAGAAAGTCTCGACCGCGAAGGAGCGGGCGACGGAGACGCAGTTCGAACTCACCAAGGCCAGAGACGCCGCTCAACCGGTCGCGGACCTGTCGACGGTGGCGGCCCGACTCGACACCTACGAGCAGGAGGTGTCGGTGCTCCTCGAGCGGGCCGACGAACTGGACGCGCGCCACGAGGCACTGACCGACCGGATCGAGGACCCCGACTCGCTGTACGCGGTCGCCGAGGAGGTCCGGCAGGTCGTCGACGAGGCCGTGAGTATCGTCGACACGGCCGTCCTGCTCGCGACCGACATCCACGAGTTCGCCGGCGACCTCGACGACCCCGAGAGCTGGGTCAACGACGTCCAGCAGGACTGCAACGCCGTCGAGGAGACGGTCGACGCCATCGCGGCCGTCGTCGAGGCGCTCCCCGCCGAGGGGGCCGACGCCGAGGCCGGTGCTGACGTCGACGACTGGGACTGGGGTGACCGCGACGTCGAACCCGCAGTGGCCTGGTTCGACGCCACGCTCAGGACGGAACTCGTGGCGCTGATGGTCGCGGACCTGCGCGCCGAACTGGACGACCTCCGGACGTGGGCCGAGCGCGACGACGACATCGGTGACTGGTACGCCGAATCGATCGCCGACCGACTCGACGGGCTCGAAGACCGCCAGACCGACCTCGCCGACGGCCTCGACGCCCTCGCCCGACCGACCTGGACCGACCGCTTCGACGACCGACTCGACGACTTCGGGAGCGACATCGCCGACCTCGAACCGCCCGTCGACTGGGTCGAGATGCAGGCCACCCTCGAAGCCTACCGCCCCGACGGCGTCGAGACGTAGGCGTCTGGGAGGGTCCCGTCGCCTCTCCGTGCAGGGCGCCCCTCTCCGGTCAGGAGCGGTGTCGCTCCAGGAAGGCCCGCAGCGTCGACTCGACGTCCGCGGGGTCGTGGTACTCGACGACGTCGACGGCGTCGTTACCCCGTACCATCGCCGAGAGGTCGTGGTCCGCGCCGGGTCGGTAGAGACAGCACACCGGTTTCTCCAACGCCACCGCCCGCCCGATCTCGTAGCCGACGCCCAGACTCGGCGTCGTCACCTCGGCGACCACGACGTCGGCCGCCCGGAGCCACTCGACGTCCTGGTCGTGGATGTCCGCGTCCGAGAGCCCCGCCTGCTGTTCGCTCTCCTCGACGCCCTCGACCCCGACGTGTTCGGTGAGCACCGTCGCCTCGCCGTCGAGTATCCCGACGAGTTCCGCGTACACGTCGACGTCGGACCGACCGCCGCGGATGGAACCGCTGAAGAAGACGTCCATACCTGCACGGGCGGCCGACCCGTGTTGAGCGTTGCTATCAGTTGTTGGTAATACGATTTCTTTATTCAGCCGCACCGCTGTATTTTTCTCGCCCGATCCATCCTGATCCTGGTGTTCCATTGGTGGCCTGTTAGTCGTTACTTCTTTGATTCCTGACACTGTTCGCCGAGAGGCTTCAGCCGCAGTTCTCCGAAGCCGTATCGGGAGTGTGAGCCGACCCGTGTGAGGCCGTTCTTCGCGGTCTCCACCGGACGGTCGCCGAGGTACTTCACGACCTGGCCGTGGTCCACCGTTTCCAGCCTGAATACCTCGCGCTGTTCGAGAATCTTCTCTTCACGGAGCCGCAGGTCGTCGCGGTTCCCAGCCCACCACCACGGGACAGGCCGGTCGTCCGCGTCGGGATACTCCGACTCCACCACGAACGGCGTCACGAGTTCGATGAGGTACGTCTCCGCGCCTTCGAGCCGCGAGTAGTCCAGTTCATCGAGGTCCACCATCTGCGTGTCCTTCAGCTGGACCTCGCCGTAGCCGTAGTTCCGCTTGCCGCCGAACTGGAGCCCCTCCAGCACATCCTCGCCGAGCGGGAGTATCGTCGGGTCATCGGCGTGCAGGTAGGCGTGAACGTACCATTTCGTGGTCTGCTGTTGCTTCCGCTGGTCCTCCCGGCGGCCCATGATGGTCTCGTGGGCAAGCGCCGGGTGGCCGCTCTGGACGCGGAGATCGTGCGTGTTCAGCGCGTCCCGAGCGCGGGTGTCCAGCAGCCACGGGTGCATCGCTTCCCGCTGTAGGAAGAGGTCGTCGTAGGCCCCCACGTCGGGCAGGCCGCTCCCGAGGTACGGGCGGATGCCCGACTGCGTGTGTTCCTCGGGGAACGTCCCGAACTGGCCGGGTACGAAGACGCCGTGGCTGGCGGACACCGACCCGTGCGTCTCGGGATCGAGGTGCTGACCGAGGGCGTGCAGGATGGCGTTCCCCGAGACGTAGTACGGGTGGCCGATGTAGTCCATCCGCATCTCCCACAGGACTTGCTGAATAGCCGTCATCGGTCGGGCCCCCATTCAGCGTAGTCCTCGATGTACTGGAGTGCCACGCTCCAGGACTGCATCCGCCGAAGGTTGGCATCGAGGGTCATGTCGTACTTGTCGTGGCCGGTATCGAGCGGGTGCGCCGTCAGGCGGTTCCACACTGACGCCCACGACCGCCACGGACGACTCCCAAGCCAGGCCGACGGATTCCCGTTGGTGTTCTCGTCGATACGGAGCGCGAAGCGGTCGCCGTTGAAGACCGTGCGGAACGGGGCGACGTCGCCCGCCGGGTCCACGATGAGCCGGAGATCGCCGAAGTCGTGGTCAGCCCGGTAGTTGTCCAGTAGCGCCGCCACGAGGAGCGTGTGGAACTTCAAGCTCGTGTACGGGTGATATACACCGACTCGTTGAACGCGGCGGCCACGTCGGACGCCAGCCACCGCTCGTGCGCGGTCTGTGCGTCCTCGATGCCGAGGAGGTCCGACACCTCGCTCTCGATGGTCGCCCGCGAGAACCCACCAGGGTCGTAGGCCGTCTCGCCGGTGAGCAGGGAGAGCCGGTAGTGGTCGTCGTGGGTCGGGACGGTCTGCTCCTGCTTCTGCTGAGGCCGCGAGAGCGCCGCGGCATCGCCGTCTGCGCCCTCGGGCACCGACTGGTTCACGGGCACGCCAGCGAACTCGTCCCGGGCGCCCTCGTGACTCTCGCCGGTGAATTTGTGGGCGTCGTGCCGGAAGGCGGTGAGCATCGTGTCGGTCACGATTCGGCCTCCACACGCGCCGACAGGGCGCTCTCGAACTCAGGAAGGTACTCGTCGGCCCATTCGTCGTCCTTGTCGTCCATCTTGTTCGTGTTGCCCTTCCCGCGGTCGAACACTCGCCGCAGTTCGGTGTCGTTGTAGAGGGGGTTCACGAGCTCGCAATCGACGATCCCGCCGCCGAAGTTCCGAGCACCACCGAGTTGATGCATGAAGTCGGTCTTGTGCGCGTCCAGGTAGTCGATGGCTTCGGCGAGTAGCGCGACGAACTCGGGTTTCGTCTCCCGGAAGGAGAGGTGCCATGCACCGTCGAAGTTACCGACGGCGTCCAGTTCGGCGTTCCGGAGTGGCTCCCGGTTGTCTTCCTCGTTTCGGGATACAACGTTCCGGTTGAGCCGCCGGTAGTGACCTTCGGCCTGCCCGCGCGTGTAGTCCACGCTGGAGCGGACCGGCGAGAACTGAATCGGGCGGCGCATCACCTTTCCGGGCCGATTCCCGAAGCCGCCGAAGAGGTCGAGAATCACGCACCCGTTGCCGTCCTCGTCTTCGAGGCAGTCGCCTTTCGGGTGATACCCGGCGTCGAGGTCGCGGTTGTAGACGCCGTCCTTGCGGAAGTTCGCGTTCGACTCTCCGGGGTGGCAGGCGGTGCCGCCGCGTTCCTGGACGACCTTCTCCATCCCGTGGCGAATCCAACCAGAGAGGCTGAACGCCGGAATGATGCCGCCGATCTGGTTCTGCGGGTCGTCGTCCTCGTAGTTGCCGTTCGAGGCGTGGTGTCTGTCCGTCATGATGCTATCCCCGACCATCAGTAGGTCGGTCTGGATTCGCACGAACACGTCGCGGTCGATGTCTTCAATCATGGTTTTGTGATGTGGTTAGTTGTCGGTCGATTCCGTGGCAGTCGGTCACCACCCGGAGTGCCCGCTCGGGGAGTCGAACCCCGGCGTACGCGTTTTCTGCCCCGCGGCCTACTGGCGACCGAGGACATCCCCAACCGCTGCCGGTGGGTGTTGTGGTTTTCCTGCCGTACGCGCCTTGAAACGGGCTCATGATCCAGTGACGGATAAACGTCAGTCAGCGAGCGTTGAGCATCGCCTCCAGCGCGTCGGTGGAGCTCACCGCGACGCCACCGATCTCGTACTCACGGTAGGTGTTGCCCGCTTCTGTTCGAACGATACGGGCGGTCACGCGAGGGTTTGTAGAACGATCACTCATCGAGCTTACCCTCCGCTGCATCGGCAGCGACCACCAGTCGGGCGGCCAAATCACGGGCGTCTTCGGGGTCGAGGCCGGTGCCAACCTCGATAGGGTCAGACGACCATCGAAGACCGACACCACTCCAACCATTCTCTTCCCGGACGCCCTCGACTTCAAGCGGCCCGTCGTTCATTTCGGCCTGAACGGTCACGTTGTTCAGTCCACCAGGGACGGAGCCACAGTCGGTGAGAGAGTACGTCCCATCATCGGTCACGCTTCGGTCTTCGACGATGTCGCTTGCACCAGCCACCTCAGCTTCTGCCGCCCGCGGTAGTCCAGTGAGTGCAGTTGCCGCAGCGAGGAACTGGCGTCGCTGCATCACAGATCCTCCTGAACGGTCTCCCGCGCCTCGATCAGACGTGCAGTCCACGTACCGGCCTCGGCAGCACTGATACCCGGGATGTCGCTCCAGTCGGTGTCTTCGTGCTGCGTAATCAGCTCCGCGAGATCGAGGTCTGCTTCGACGTTTTCGGGGGGCGATTCGTCCGTCGTGCCGGAATCCTGAAGTCCGGCGGATGTCTTCATCGACATGCTTCGTCTGGTTAGCGAAGCACGGTCGGACGGGTGGCAGCCCGTCCCGGCCAACTTCTGACCGGTGTCCCGCGCTTCTTACTCACCAGTCTACATGACATCCACTTATAGTTGCGCATATTCGAAACTATTGCGCATATGGGGGACCTGTCGAGGTTGCCAGTATTAGGAACGTTTGTAATGGCCACAACCAACAATGAACGTATGACGCGCTCACGGGGACTGATTACGTTCACGGAACGGGAACGAATAGCTGGTAAAGACGGTGTTGAGGACTCAAAGCGTTATCAAGCAATTTCCAGAGTCCGTCGTCGAATCAACGAAGAGTTGGCCGAGGAAGTGGATTTGCTTATAGAGCATCACCCTGAACTACTTGAAGAACTCCGTGAGGTCGTTTGTGAGGACAGCTGAACTCATTCGTTCGAATAGTCGATACCGAGAATAGTATTGAAGAGTTCAGATTGAATTTCTGGCTTTCTATTTGGAAATTTTATTGGGACGGGGCGATATTCAATCGGACTTATCTTACTTCTTTTTCAGAAGCTTAGATAATTTTGTCCAAATAGTGTATGTTGACCCACACCATACCTTTGTTGCCCTTGAGTTTCGTGGTTAACTAATGAACTTTGTGACACGCTGAAGATCTTCGTCAGTGAGTATCGGTTCTTCCTGTTCGTCGATACCATCGGAGATGCTACGGAGGATTTCCCCATCCTGAGTCCTGAGTAGCGGGCCCTGGTGCGATTCGACAAGGTCAGCAAGTTGGTCGATATTCGAGCCGTCAAGACTTCTGATGATCTTTCTACGGAATTTCTCGGTGTTAATGATTGTGCTACCAACTACTGCTATGCGCGCCCCGGTGTCAGTCGAGTTCGCACCGTGCGCGACGGCGTCAATCGGCGGCGTTCTGGGCCTCGACGACGTCGACGCCGGAGAAGACGACCCTGGCGCCGCCGTCGCTGCCCTCGGTCATCGCGACCGACCAGCCGTGGGCCCGGGCGATGGCCTCGACGATAGCCAGTCCGAGGCCCGTCCCGTCGTCGTTGGTCGAGAACTCGTAGTCGAACACCTCGTCGCGCTCCCCGGGCGGGACGCCCGGGCCGTCGTCCTCGACGTAGAACCCCTCGGCGTGGCGACCGAGTCTGACCGTCAGGTTCTCGGCGGTCGCGTCGCCGCCACCATCGTCCGCCTCGCCCCGGACCAGCGCCCGCTCCGCGTCGGCGCCCCCGCCCGGTGCCGTCGGACCTGCGTCCGGGCTCACGGGACGTTCAGTCTCCGCGAGTTCGGCGTCGGTGGTCTCCGAGCCGTGCTCGACGGCGTCCTGGCGAGCCTGTGAGTCGGGGCTCGTGGAGCCGTGTTCGATCGCGTTGCGAAAGAGGTTCTCGAAGACCGACTGGAGGCGACTTCGGTCGCTGTAGACCTGGATCGACGCGTCGGGCGCGACCTCGAAGGCGGCGCCGTCGGTGTCGGTGGTCTCCCAGGCGCGGCGGGCGACAGTGGCCAGGTCGACCTGCTCACGCTCGTCGATAGTCTGGCCCTCGCGAGCGAGCGTCAGGCTGTCGTCGATGATCTGTGCCATCCGGTCGAGGGCCTCGCTGGCTTTCGCGAGGTTGTCGGTGTCACCGCCCTGTCTGGCGAGTTCGACCCGGCCGTGAGCGACGTTCAGCGGGTTCCGGAGGTCGTGTGAGAGCGTACTCGCCAGCCGTTCGAGCTGGGCGGTCTGCTGTTCGAGGTCCCGGACGTGCTGGCGGCGCTCGGTCACGTCCCGGAGGACCAGCGCGTACCCCTCGGCCGAGCCCCGGACCGAGAGCGGCGTGACCGTCACCGAGTACTCCCGGAGCGTGCCGCCGACGTAACGCGTGAACGACTCGACGAACGGCGTCGCCCCCTCGGGGCACTCGTCGAGTACGTCGGTATCGGCCCGCTCGCCCTCCGTGGCGTCGCCCGTCTCGCCTGGCGCACCTGTGGCGGCGTCTCGGTCGGAGTCACCCGCGCCGTCGCTCGCTCCGGTCCCCTCGTCGGCGTCGCCCGGCGACTGCACGGCGCTGTCGACGGGTTGCCCGCCGGAGACGAGTTCGGGGAGCGCCGTCTCGATAGGGGCACCCTCGCGACGCGCCACCGCCGGGAACGTCTCGGTGGCCGCCTCGTTGTAGTCGAGGACCCGCCGCTGGCCGTCGACGACGACGACCATCTCGTCGAGCACCTCGAAGACGGTGTCACGCGCCAGCGGCGCGAGTTCGAACGCTTCGTGTCGAAACACGGCCCACCCCGCCAGCGCCAGCGTCCAGGTCGACCCGACGACCAGCGCGCCGGTGAACGGGCCGGGGAGTACGCCTCCGAACCACGCGCCTATCACGAGAAACGGCGAGAGGAGAGCGACGAACAGGACGGCGGTCTGTCGTCGTCTGTTTCGGGGGCCAAAGAGGACGTGTGCACCCAGGAGCGCCGTCGCCGCGGGATACAGCAGCGACTGCGGGACGAACAGCACCATCGACAGCGGCGTCGGGGTACCCTGAACGTAGGCGATCTGTGCCCCCTCGAACGTGTACTCGCTCCAGACGAGTCCGTGTAACGGGTTCGTCGCCTGGAGCACAGCGTAGGCGCCCCACGCGCCGAACACGCCGGTCAACACGCCCCGCGTGAGCCAGCGCCGGTGGCCCACGTAGGCGACGGTAAACAGCAACAGGAACACCGAAACGCCGCTCCCGACGCCGGCGTGGACACCGTAGAAGCCGACGGCGAGCGAACGGGTCGGCGCGAGCACTTCCCCGAGAACCAGCAGACCGGTCACGCCGTTGAGAAGCGCCACGCCGACGAACAGTTTTGCCGTCAGGCCACGCTCGCCGTCCCACAGCCAGCCGGCGACCGCGAGCGCGAAGACACTCGAACAGGAGACGAGAGCGACGTAGACGGCCTCTGAAACCACGACACGCTTATTATACGCTCCGATAACAAAAAACCTCGGAGGTAGAACTACACATTAACTCGCCAGAGAGTGAAAAATTCGGAGTCCTCGCCGCCCGGAAGAGAATCAGTTCTGGATCCGTACCGTCTCGTCGAGTGCCGGGGCCCGCGCCGCGTGGCCGTCGGCCCGGAGGTCGGAAGCGAACGCCTCACACCGGTCGCCGTGAGTGACAAGTATCTCGGCGTCGCGGTAGGCGTCGAGGAACGTTCCCAGACCGTCGCCGTCGGCGTGGGCCGAGAAGTCGTACTGCTCGACCTGCGCCGCGACGGGCAGCACGCGGCCGTCGATCTCGGCGCTGCCCGTCTCCAGGAGTTCCCGGCCGGGCGTCCCCTCGACCTGGTAGCCGGTCATCGTGATCTTGTTCGTCGGGTTGGACCGAATCTCGGGGATATACGTCATCGCGGGACCGCCCGAGAGCATTCCACTGGTGGTGACGATCGCTGCCTTCTGTTCAGTAATCCGCTTTCGCTGTCCGTCGCGGCCGGTGACGAACCGTGCGTGGGACGTCGCCCGCCCGAGCGCGTCGGCGTCCCGGACGAACCCGGGGTACTGGCGGAGCATCTCCGTCACGTCCTTGCCCATCCCGTCGACGTAACAGGGGATGTCGTAAGCCTCGCAGATGAGGAGCAGTTCCTGGGTACGACCGATGGCGAAGGCCGGCACGACGACCGTTCCGCCCTCCCAGAGCGTCGTCTGTACGCTCTCGGCGAAACGCTCCTCGACGGTCGCCCGGTCCTCGTGTTCGACGTCCGAGTAGGTGCTCTCGCAGATTACGACATCTGCGTCGGGGCGGGCGGTCGTTCCCGAAACCAGCCGCTGGTCGTCGGTGTGGAAGTCCCCGGTGTAGCACAGTCGGGTCTCGCCGTCGTCGACGAGGACGTGCGCGCTCCCGGGGATGTGGCCGGCGTCGAAGAACGTGACCTCGTACCCGCCGTCTTCGGGCCCGCCACACACCTCGAAGGGTTCGCGATAGCCGTGGAGCTGTGACACCTGGGTCACGCGCTTGACGTCCGTCTCGGTGAACGGGCAGTTGTAGGAGCCGCCGTGCAGTTTCAGCGTGTCGCGAGCGAGCGTGAGCGCCAGTTCGTAAGTCGGCGGCGTCCAGTGTATCGGGGGTCGGTCGTCACCGGAGAGCAGCGACGGGACGGTACCGACGTGGTCGAGGTGGCCGTGGGAGACCACTACCGCGTCGGGGCTGGGGCTCCCCACGGGAAACTGAGGTGGGTTGCCAGTCAGTATCCCGTAGTCCAGCAACAGCGACCCGTCGACGAGGACGGCGCTCCGACCGACCTCCCCGACCCCGCCGAGAAACCGGATATCCATTGGCGGGCGTAGTGGGTCGACCCGTTTCGCTCCATCGATCCGGCGCGCACCGAGTCCGGTCTACCGGTCGGACACTCGTCGCGACGGCCCCTCACGCCGGAAGCGACAGCGTGCTCACGGGCTGGGCGTGGTCGGCGTCGTAGACCTGCAGTTCCGTGACTGTCCACTCGACGGGCTCGATCCCTCGCTCGCACACCGCCCCGGCGGTCGCCGTCGACCCGCCGCGGGCGACGGTGACGTGCGGGACGTAGTCGTCGCCCTCCAGCCCCTCGACGGGGTCGAACGCCTCGCAGACCCGCCGGTGCAGGTCGAGGAGTCCGGGGCTCTCGACGGCGAGGTAGACGACGGGCGACGGGCCGGTGACGGCCTCGCGGAACTGGTCGACGCCGGTGACGCGGGCGGCGAACGGCGCGGTCCCGGCGACCGCCTCGCGAACGCGGGCGTCGAGGCGGCCTGTGGCGTCCCCCGGTGCGCGCCGACCGGAGGCCCCGGCCGCGTCGAGCCGCTTGCAGACGAGCGTGTGCTCGCCCCGTCGGCGCGGCCGCGCGTCCGGGAGCTCACGGGCGAGGTCGCTCGCGAGTCGCGCCACCTCAGAGGGGACCGGCACGTTCAGACTGTACACGTCCCCGGAGAGGGTGCTCGCGGCGAAAAGTCCACCGTTCGGTCTCGTGGTCGGTCACGTCCACAGCGGGATACCTCGACCGGGCCGGGCGGTCAGATCCGGTCGAGCAACCAGAGCACGATGACGACGATGATGATCAGCCCGAATATCGACTTGAACGGACCCAGCACCGTTTCGATCACCGACTCGAGTATCTCGACCCCGATCCAGACGGCGACCAGCGCGAGGACGACCTTCAGCAGGGTTTCGACCTCGATGTCCGCTCTCCGGTCCATACTCCTGACCCGGCCGGCGACGTGAAATGTCTTGTGACGCGTTCCGCCGAAACGCACGCCTCGTCGTGTCTCTCGGTCGAAACGCGCGAGCCGGACCACGAAAGCATTTCACGACCCCGGCCATACGCCGCTGTGATGCATTCGGTCCGTACCGTCGTGACGCTGGCTCTCGTCTGTCTGGTCGGTCTCTCGGTCGCGGGCCCGGTACTCGCCGGGGGACCGGGCGCCGACGGGGCCGGCGGTCCGACGGAGTCGATCACGTCGCCGGAGACCATCTCTCCGCAGGTCGCCGCGGCCCAAGAGACCGGCCCGAGCGCGGCGCCCGGCCCCGGATTCCTCCAGACGACGGTCGACCCCGACGCCGTCGTGATGCGAGCCGCCATCGACGACGACGGGAGCGCCGACTGGACCGTCGAGTACCGCCTCAGACTGGACGACGACAACGCCACCGCGGCGTTCGAATCGCTCCGCGAGGACGTCGAGGCGAACAGGTCGGCCTTTACCGCACGGTTCGCCGACGGCATGCGACGCACCGTGTGGAGCGCCGAGAACGCGACCGGTCGCGAGATGGCGCTGGAAAACGTCACCGTCGGCGCCGAGCGACAGACGTTCGGCCAGGAGTACGGCGTCGTCACCTACCGCTTCGGGTGGACGAACTTCGCCAGGACCGACGGCGACCGACTCCGCGCCGGCGACGCGCTCTCGGAACTGTTCCTCGACAGCGAGACGACGCTCGTGCTCGCCTATCCGGACGACTACGCGGTCGAGACCGTGCGACCCAGACCGACCGAGAACCGCACCGACGCCGCGGTCTGGCGTGGTCCGGTCGACTTCGGCCCCGGGGAACCCCGCCTCGTCGTCGCGCCGGGTGGCGGGGGGTCGAGTAGCAGTCTCCTCCCGTTCGTCGCAGGCGGTGTCGTCCTCCTGCTGGCGCTCGCCGCCGGTGGCTGGCATCTCAGCCGGCGACGCGGGGCGAGCGACGGCCCTCTCGGGGAAACCCCGGAGGAGAGCGGCGACGCGGACGAGGTGGCGGTCGCAGGTGGCGGCGACGAGTCGACCACTTCGACGTCCACAGCCGGCGACGATAGCGACGAAAGCGACGACGAGGACGACCCCGACGCTGCCGAACTGCCGGAGGAACTGCTGAGCAACCAGGAGCGCGTCCTCAAGTTACTGGACGAGTCGGGCGGCCGGATCAAACAACAGCGGATCGCCGAGGAACTCGACTGGACGGCCGCCAAGACCAGCCAGGTCGTCGGTGACCTCCGGGACGACGACGCCGTCGAGACCTTCCGTATCGGCCGCGAGAACGTCGTCACGCTCCCCGAGGAGAGCGACCTCCTGGACGGGGAGTGACCTCCGGGGCGTCGTCGGCCGGTGTCACGTCGGCGGCTCTCGCGTCGACGCCGACCACCGCGATACCGTCCGAGACGGGTCTGAGTGACGGACCGTCCGGGAGGAGAGACTCCACTCGGCTGGCCTGTACCGAAATATCATCCAACACCCACATTTGAGTAAATATAAAATATTGACTACTATCCACACCGGTCACACCACCGTGTAGACGTGCTCGGCCGCGTTTCGATCGCCGCGTGAGACAGCCCGGGTCGAAAGCCACGCTCGTCGCCATCCGGCACGAGGGCTCCCGTGTCGTCGACGGACGTGTCACGCCGTCTCGTCGCCGGTCTCGGTGGTACCGCCAGCTGGCATCGGTGGTGGTCCGCCGCAAGCGGCCGTGTCGTTCGTCCTGCCACATCACGAGCCGGACAGGAATCGATATCCCCGTTCGTTTCCGGACGACCGTGCCGTGCCGCGCCGTGCCGACAGCCGGCCCTCCCGTACAGCTCGACCACGGCTTCGTCCGCCGCGACGTGATCCGCGACTCCCGCCGTGAGTGGCCGTCGGTCGACCTCGCGCACCCAGTTGTGAACAGCAACGCTCCCCCAGATCCTGCCCCAACATGACAGGATACGTACTAAAAAATCAATTTGATATATCTGGCTATATCGGGTCTAGCTCGGGTCGGTCGGCCGGGAGTCGTCCCGCGTCCAGCGGCCAACGTCGGTCGTCGGTTCGCCGCCCGCGTCGACCGCCTGGCCGGGACCGTCGCTTCAGGTCCTCCTGGAACGGGTCGCGACCGCTGTGTGGACGCCGGATACTCGGCCCCGAGACGGAGACCGGAGAGGAAACGACGCGAGCCGGCGTCACTGGATCCGGCGGTCGGTCTCCTGTTTGGGGTCGAGGACGTCCCGCAGCGCGTCCCCGAGGAAGTTGAGGCTGAGGACGATCGCCATGATCGTCAGGCCCGGGAACAGCGAGATCCAGATGGACTGGCTCAGGTAGTCCTTGCCCGAGAGGATCATGAGTCCCAGGGAGGGGGTCGGCGGCTGTGCGCCGACACCGAGGAACGACAGCCCCGCTTCACCGAGGATGGCGAACGCGAAGACGAGCGTCGCCTGGACGATCAGCGGTGCGGCGGCGTTCGGGAGCAGATATCGCGAGACGATCGTCCGCGTCGGGGTGCCGACCGCCTTCGCGCTCATGATGAACTCCTCCTCTTTGAGACTCAGCGTCGCCCCGTGTGCGATCCGGGCGAACCCGGGCACGTACCCGACTGCGAGGGCGATGACGACGTTCGTGACGCTGGACCCGAGGATGGACACGAGCGTCAACGCAAGGACGATACCCGGGAACGCGAGCAACGCGTCCATCAGCCGCATGATCACTGTCTCGGCCCGTGAGGGCGAGGCGTAGCCGGCGAACAGTCCCATCGGGATCCCGACCAGCATCGCGAACCCGACGGAGCCCAGTCCCACGTACAGGCTGATGCGGGCGGCGAAGATGATCCGCGAGAGGATGTCCCGCCCGAAACTGTCGGTGCCGAACGGGTGGTCGACGCTCGGGCTCGCGTAGCTCTCCTCGTAGTTCGGTTCGGTCGGGTCGTAGGGCGCGATGACCGGCGCGAACACCGCACTGAAGACGAGCAGCGCCAGAAACACGAAGCTCACGGCCGCCTTCCGTTCGGTGAGCAACTCACGGACCAGCCGGAGGTGTCGCCGTTCGACGAACGGCAGTCGCACGACCACGTCCCCGGACTTCTCCAGGGAGTTCGCGAAACTCACGTCGCCTCACCCCCGTACCGGATCCGGGGATCGATCACACCGTAGAGGATGTCGGCAGTGAAGTTCAGGAGGAGATACGCGATGGCGTAAAAGAGGACGATCGACTGCACGACGGGGAAGTCCCGCTGGAGCACCGACCGGACCATGAGCCGCCCGAGTCCGGGGAGCGCGAACACTTCCTCGATGATGACGGTCGCGCCGAGCGCGTACCCCGTCTGGAGTGCGACCACGGTGATGACCGGGATCAGGGCGTTCTTGAAGACGATCGACCGGTTGACGACCTTCTGTGGGAGGCCCTTGGCGCGGGCGACCTGAACGTAGTTCTCCGAGAACACGTCGAGCATACTGGAGCGGAGGATGCGGGTCGTCTGGGCAGACATGGCCGTCCCGAGCGCGATCGTCGGCATCAGGAACACCTCCACTGTCTGCCGGAGACCGCTAAAGAGGTCGCTCCCGGCGGTGATGGGTAGCCAGCCCAGTTTCACACCGAACACCGTGATGAGGAGGACGCCGAGGAAGAAGTTCGGTATCGAGAGGCCGACGAACGCCAGGATCGTCGCGAGGTGGTCCTTCCAAGAGTACTGCTCGACAGCGCTGATGTAGCCGGCCGGGATCGCGATGAGCACTGCCAGCACCGACGAGGAAAACGCCAGGAAGAGCGTGACCGGGAGTCGCGAGGCGATCATGCTGGTGACCGGCTGACGGGCGATGATGCTCGTGCCGAGCGAACCCCGCGCGAGCTGTTCGAGCCACAGGACGTACTGTACGTACAGCGGCTCGTTGAGGTGGTACTGGTCCCGGAGGTCGGCGATGATGGCGTCGGTGGCTCGCCCCGCGATGAGCTCGACCGGGCCGCCACGTGGCAGGTGGATCACCCCGAAGACGATGACCGAGACGAGAAACAGCACTACCGGGATCTGCAGGGTCCGCCGGACGACGTAGTTGCGGAGTTCGCTATCCATCGGCGTTCCCCTCCGCGACGTCCGCGACCGACGGACCGCTGTCGGCCGACGAGTCGACGGCGGGGCCTCCGTCGGCCGCTGTTTCCTCGGCGGACAGGTCGACGTCCTCCGGGACGGGTTCGTCGCCCGCCTCGAAGTGGTGACACGCGACGGTCCGGCCGTCGGTGAGTTCGACCGCTTCGGGGTACTCCTCCTCGCAGACGTCGCCGATGTGGGCCGGACAGCGCGGGTGGAACGGACAGCCACTCGGCGGGTTCGACGGACTGGGTGGTTCGCCCGTCGCGGCTTCCACTTCGTCTTTGGACTGTTCCGGGTGCGAACGGGGGATCGATTGCTTGAGCATGCGCGTGTAGGGGTGCTGTGGGTTCGAGAAGACGGCCTCGCTGTCGCCGAGTTCCGCGACGTGGCCCAGGTACAGCACCATCACCCGGTCGCTGATGTGGCGGATGACGGCGAGGTCGTGAGCGATGAACAGCAGCGAGAGGTCCAGTTCTTTCTGGATGTCCGCCAGCGTCGCGAGGATGTTCGACTGGACGCTGACGTCGAGGCCGGTCACGGGTTCGTCGGCGACGATGACCTCGGGGTCCAGCGCGATGGCCCGCGCGATGACGACTCGCTGTTGCTGGCCCCCGCTGAGTTCGTGTGGATACCGGTCTTTGACCGTCGTCGGCAGGTCGACCTGCCCGAGGAGTTCGTCGATCTGGCGGTCCAGTTCCTCCCGCGAGAGCGACCGGAAGTTCGTCAGCGGCTCTCTGAGGAGGTGTTTGACCTTCATCCGCGGGTTCAGCGAGGAGCCCGGGTCCTGGAATATCAGCTGGAGGTTCTGGCGGCGGTCGCGCATCTCGCGGTCCGGGAGTTCCGTGAGCGACTCGCCGTCGTAGCGGACCTCCCCGGACGTAGGTTCGATGAGTCGGAGGATGCTCTTGCCCATCGTGCTCTTGCCACAGCCGCTCTCGCCGACGACGCCCAGCGTCTCGTTTTCCAGCAGGTCGAAGGAGACGCCGTCGACTGCCTTCACGGGACCGGCGTTCGAGTCGCCCAGCAGCCGCGAGAGGAGCCCCGTCGTGGCGCTCCCCGTCGAGAAGTGCTTTTTCAGGTCGCGAACCTCGAGGACGGGGGCTGAACTGTCGCTCATTGTCGTGGTGGGGTGGCCTCGTGGGCGTCCGAGAGCAGACAGGCGACGTCGCGCCCGTCGTCGGTCCGTGCCAGTTCGGGGTCGACCTGCGAACAGTCGTCTATCGCCTCCGGGCACCGGGGATGGAACCGACAGCCCGAGGGCCGGTCGCTCCCGATCGGCATCGACCCGGGGATCGTGTTCAGTCCGGACCCCTGTACGATGTGGGGGCTACACTCGAGCAGTTCCTGCGTGTACGGGTGCAGGGGGTCGTCGAACAGCGAGACGACGTCGGAGTTCTCGACGACCTCGCCGGCGTACATCACCATGACCGTCCGACAGAGTTCGGCGACCAGGCCGAAGCCGTGGGTGATCAGCATGAGGCCGGTGTCCTCGCTCGTGACCCGGAGCAGGAGGTCGACGATCTGGGACTGGGTGAGGACGTCGAGTGCCGTCGTCGGTTCGTCGGCGATGATGAGGTCGGGGTCACAGCTCAGCGCCATCGCGATGAGGACGCGCTGGCGCATCCCGCCCGAGTACTCGTGTGGGTAGTCGTGGATCCGGTCGTGTGGGTCCGGGATCCCGACGTCTTCGAGCAGCTCGGCGGCGCGCTGGTAGCGCTCCCGGTCGATGAGTTCGTACTCGTGGTGGCGCATCGTCTCGACGAGTTGCTCGCCGACGGTCTTCATCGGGTTGAGCGACGAGAGCGGGTCCTGGGGGACCCAGGCGATCTCGTTGCCGCGTATCTCCGTCATCTCCGCTTCGGTCTTGTCGAGCAGTTCCTCGCCCTTCCATCGGACCGAACTGTCGGGGGCGACGACGCCGGGGCTCTCGACGAGCTGGAGGATCGAGAGGCCGGTGACGCTCTTTCCGGCCCCGCTCTCCCCGACGATCGCGGTTCGTTCCCCGCGGTCGATGTCGAACGACACGTCGTCGACAGCGGTGACGACGCCGTCCTCGGTCGGGAACTCGGTGGTCAGGTTTCGGACTTCTAGCATCGACATGGTGGGTCGTAGGGGGCCGTTTTACTCATCGACGTACACGTCGGTCAGGTCGAGGTAGCCAGCCAGCGGCGCGAACAGGTCCCGGTCCAGCCCGTCCCCGGTTCCGAACAGCGTGGCGTCGATCGTGTGACAGAGGTAGACCCACGGCGCGTCCTCTATCATCAGCCGGAACAGTTCCCGGAAGATCGCGTCGCGCTCGGTCTCGTCGGTCGTGACGCGCGACTCCCGGATCAGCTCGGTGACCTCGGGGTTGTCGTAGCCCATGCTGTTGAGGTCGCCGTCGGGCAGGTAGTAGTTGATCACCTGCTCGTAGTCGGGACTCAGCGTCGACAGCGAGGAGTACAGCACGTCGTAGTTGCCCTCCCGTTCGATGTTCGAGAACGTCGTCGCGTCGACCTGGTTGATGGTCGCGTCGAACCCGGCCTCGCTGAGGTTCTGGACGACCACCTGGGCGGCCCGGACCTCCGTCTGCCTGTTCCTGGTCGTCATCTCGATCTCGAGGTTCTCGTAGCCGGCCTCCTGGAGGAGCGACCGGGCCTGTTCCGGGTCCGCCTCGAGCGGGAAGACGTCGTAGTCCGAATACTCCTCGTCGGCGGTGTCGTAGAGGTCCTGGGCGAACTCGTCGGTCAGCATGTCGTCGTCGGGTTCGGCGTACCCGAAGTAGGCGTTGTCGACGATCGACTGGCGGTCGACGGCGTACCCGATCGCCTGTCGCACTTCCACCTGGTTGAGCGCGTCGCGAGCGGGCTGGCTCGCGCCCGTTCCACCGACGTACAGCCAGTCGAAGTTCCACGCCGGCCGGGACACCGAGGAGATCTCGGAGAGGTTGCTCACCTCCCGCTGGTTCTGTGCCGAGGCACCCGGGATCATGTCGATCTCGCCGTTCTGTAGCAGGTTCAGCCGCGTCGTGGGTTCGGGCACGACCTCGAACTCGATGGCGTCCGCGTACGCCGGGCCGGCATAGCCCAGTTCCTGGGCCGTGAGTCCGTCCTCGAACCGTTCGAGCCGGGCAGTCGCCCCGAACTCGCTGGAGACGACCTCGTAGGGACCGGCCGACACCGGCGTCTGTGCGAACTGCTCGGCACCCATGTCCTCGACGGCGTCCTTGGAGATGAGCGACGTGTTGGTGAGGTTGCCGATGATTATCGGCACGTACGTCTGCTCCATGGTGATGTCGAACGTGTACTCGTCGACCTGCTCGGCGCCCTGGATGGGCGGGGTCGGCCACAGGAACTTCTGGATCCAGCCGCCGCCGTACCCCTCGTTGACGATCGAGTTGATCGTCCAGACGGCGTCTTCGGCCGTCGCCTCGCCGTACCCCTTGTGGAAGGTCATCCCTTCCTTGAGCGTACACCGGAGCGCGGTCTGCTCCTCGTCGGCCCACTCCCACCCCGAGAGTGCGCCGGGGACGACCTCCCCCGCGTCGAAGTCGTAGTACGCGAACCGCGGTGCGACGTTGAATATCTGATAGTACGAGGGTGACACCGCGTGTTTCATCGGGAACAGCGTCTCCCACGTCGAGGCCATCGCGACGTTGAGCGTGCCGCCCATCTTCTGTTCGGTGGGGACACTCGTCCCGGTGGCCGTCCCGTCGCCGCCACTGTCGGTGCTGGTCGGCGTGTCACCGCCGTCGCCACCGTCACCACCACCGCCGTCGCCGCCGTCGCTCCCACCGCTGGTCGGGGTGTCTCCGCCGTCGCCGCTACAGCCGGCGACCCCGGACATCGCGATACTCGCTCCCGCCAGTTTGAGGATCCGGCGACGCTGTTCGTTCAGGTGAAGCTGCTCGTTCTCACCGCTACCGTTTTCGCTCATCTGGTACCAGAGTGAGAAAGGCCGTATAAAAATATTCTGATGAATCGGGTTATTATTTTGCCGCAGTCGTCGGGAGTATTTACACAATTTCAGGGCATTAATACGCCTAATTGATCTCGTTCGGACGGAAATCACCGACATCAACCCCCATTTGTCCACGGCACAGACCGGCAGTACGAGTAAAAAGACCACAGTAGAGGACTGGCGGGTTACCGGACGGCGATCGAGTGTGTGGGCGCCGGTTCGTCGACCCGTTACCGGGCGGGAGTGTCGGTCGACCCGACCGCCAGCGGGCGACGAACCGCAAGAATGCACGGACGGCGGTGTTTTCGCAATCCCATAGCTTTATTTTCTGCCGGGATTCAGTGATCATATCCCTGTGAGTTAAACGAATGGGTTTCCGAATAGGTACTGATATCGGCGGAACGTGTACAGACTCGACGATAATGGACGACTCCGGGACGGTGCACATCGGCAAGGACCTGACGACGTATCCGGACTTCTCCGGCGGGATCTTCGACTCCCTGTCGGACGCGACCGAGGGCATGGACGTGGACCTCCCGGAACTGCTCGCGAACACGGACCTGTTCCTGCACGCGACGTCGGTCGGGGAGAACGCGCTGTTCGAGCGCGAGGGCGCCAGGACGGGGCTCGTGACGACGGCCGGTTTCGAGGAGACGTTACACGCCACACGCGGCGGGTACGGGCGCTGGTCGGGGTTGCCCTTCGAGCAGGTCAAAGACATCATCAACTCGGACAAGCCCGACCCGGTGATCCCCCGCGAACGCATCGAGGGCGTCTCCGAACGGGCCTACCGCGACCGGATCATCGAGGAGATGGACGACGAGGAGGTGCTGGACGCGGTCGACCGGCTGGTCGACGCCGGCGTCGAGTCACTGGCCGGGTGTTTCCTCTGGTCGTTCACGTCTCCAGAGCACGAACAGCGGCTCAAAGAGCTCCTGGAGGCGGAGTACCCGGAGCTGTACGTCACGGTCTCGAGCGACGTCTCCCCGACGATGGGGGAGTACGAGCGGACGTCGACCACGGTCCTGAACGCCTACCTGGGCCCGACGGCCAAACAGTATCTGACGACGCTGCGGAGTACGCTCGCGGAGTACGGCTTCGAGGGACAACTGCTCCTGATGTTCGCACACGGGGGGCTCGTCAGCCAGGAGGACGCCATCGAGCGGCCGGTCGGACTGATGGAGTCCGGGCCGGTCGGTGGCCTGCTCGGGAGCCAGTTCGTCGCGAACCACCAGGGGATCGACAACATCATCTCGACGGACATGGGGGGGACGACGTTCAAGGTCGGCGTCATCGACGACAACCGCATCGAGTACGCCGAGGAACCGATGGTCGGGCGCCACCACTACCAGTTCCCCAAGCGCGACGTCCACTCCATCGCCGTCGCCGGCGGCAGCATCGTCTCGCTCGACGAGGACACCAGCGTCCCGACGGTCGGCCCCGAGAGCGCCGGCTCGGACCCCGGACCGGTCTGTTACGGCCGCGGCGGTATGCAACCGACCGTCACCGACGTCGACCTGATCCAGGGGTACTTCTCGCCGGAGTACTTCCTCGGCGGCGAGAAGGAGATGGACCCGGACCTGGCCCGCGAGGTGTTCGAAGAGCAGATCGCGGCCCCGCTGGGCAAGAGCGTCACCGAAGCGGCCGCGGACATGTACAAACTCATCAACTCGATCATCGCCGACCTCCTCCGGGAGACGACCGTCGAGAAGGGCATCGACCCCCGGAAGTTCACGCTGGTGTCCATCGGTGGCGCCGCGGGGATGCACGCGGCGTCGTACGCCCGCGAACTCGACATCCCCGAGGTGCTGGTGCCCCACACGGCGTCGGTCAACAGCGCGCTGGGACTCCTCTCGACCGACGTCACGCACGAGCACATCGACGCCCGGCAGGTCCAGCCGCCCTTCGAGGCCGCGGAGATAAACGACATCCTCGGCGACCTGGAGGCCGAGGCCCGCGAGAAACTCGACGACGAGGGGTTCGGCGAGGCGGCGGCGACCGTCGAGAAGTCGATCAGCATGCGGTACCAGCGCCAGGTCCACGAACTCCTGACGCCCGTCGAGGCCGAGGGTGACCTGACGCAGGCCGACCTCGACGCGACGATCGACCGCTTCGAGCGCCTCTACGAACAGCGCTACGGCGAGGGGTCGGCGTTCAAGGAGGGCGGGATCGAGATGACGGAGTTCCGGGTCCGCGGCGTCGGGCCGCTCGGGACGCCCGAACTCGCCGAACGCGACGTGACGGACGCCCACGCCGACCACGCCCGGATCGACACGAAGGAGATGCACTTCGAGGCGGCCGGTGGCGTCGTCGAAGCCGGTCTGTACGACTTCGAGGACCTCACGCCCGGCGACGAGATCCGCGAACCGGGGGTCATCCTCACGCCGGTGACCACGATCGTCGTCAACCCCGGCGACGTCGCCCGCATGGACGCCTACCGGAACGTTCGCATCGACATCGAGGGCGACGATGAGTGAACTCGAGCCCGCCCCGACGATCGACGGGATCGACCCGGTGACCTTCCGGATCATCAAACACCGGCTGGTCCGGGTGACCGACGAGGCCGTCGAGGCGCTCAAGCGCGTCTCGGGCGCGCCAAACACCAACGAGGGTCACGACCTGATGGTCGCACTGTACACCGCCGACGGCGACCTCCTGACCGGCGGCGTGGGCTTCCTGCACCACTACCTCGGCGCGTCGGAGGCGACCAAGCACGTCATCGAGCGCTTCGAGGGCGACATCCAGAAGGGGGACATGTTCATGCTCAACGACCCCTACACCGCGGCGCTGCACCCGCCTGACGTCTACATCATCACGCCGATCTTCTACGAGGGGGAACTCCAGGCGTTCTCGGCGAGTTTCGTCCACGTCGCGGACATCGGCGCGGTCGACGCCGGGGGGTTCTCGCCGAACTCGACGAGCGTCTTCCACGAGGGGTTCCAGACGCCGGGAGTCAAACTCGTCGAGGGCGGCGAGATGCGCGAGGACGTCCTCGAGACGGTCCTGAACATGAGCCGCGACCCCGGGATGGTCGAACTCGACCTCCGTTCGGAGATCGCCGCCAACAACGTCGCCCGGGACCGCATGCAGGAACTGATGGCGGAGTACGGGCCCGAGACTATCGAGCACGTCGGCAAGCAACTCATCGAACAGTCCGAACAGCAACTCCGCCAGCGGCTCCGGGAACTGCCCGACGGCCGCTGGGAGGAACGCCAGTACCTCGACTCGGCGCCCGAGGGCAGGTCCTTCACCGTCCAGCTCGCACTGGAAAAGGAGGGCGACTCGCTGACGTTCGATTTCACCGGCACGGACGAACAGAGCGAGTACGGCCTCAACTGCACGCGCATCGCGACGGTCGGCGGCGTGATGGCGCCGCTGTTCCCGTTGCTGTGTCACGACATGACCTGGAACGACGGGATCATCGACGTGGTCGACGTCGAGACGCCGGAGGGGACGATCGTCAACGCCCAGCGGCCCGCGCCGATCTCCATCGCGACCATCGGGACGCTCCAGATGTGTAACTCGCTGTCGACGCTGGCCGTCTCGAAGCTCCTCGGGTCCAGCGAGGCCTACGCCGACCGCGCGACCGGCGTCTGGCACGGCGCACACACGCACGTCTCCATCGAGGTCGGGACCAGCGAGGGCGCCCAGGTGGAAGCGCTCACGGACACGTTCGCCGGTTCCGGCGGTGCCCGTGCGTTCGCCGACGGCGTGGACCTGGGTGGCGAGGTTGTCAACGTCGTCGCGCGCTGGGGCAACGCCGAGCGCCACGAGGCGGTCCTGCCGCTGGTCTACCTCTACCGGCGGTACCTCCAGGACTCGGGCGGCCCCGGCGAGTACCGCGGCGGCCTCGGCCACGAGTTCGCCGTCACGCCGGTCGACGACGGTGACCTGGAGTTTCTCGACATCGTGAGCTGTGGCCGCGGCGTCGAGACGCCCCACTCGACGGGCGTGTTCGGCGGCTATCCCGGCTCGAACATTGAGTACCGGAAACACGACGGCGCCGACGCGCTGGCGGCCGACCCGTTCCCCCCCGAGACGGACGCGCTCCCGGACCCCGAGTACATCCAGTGGGGCGTCAACGAGTTCGACGAGGGCGACGTCTATCACGTCCAGTTGCCCGGCAGTGGCGGCTACGGCGACCCGCTCGAACGCGACGCCGACGCCGTCGCCACCGACGTCGCCGAGGGGAAGATCGCCCCCGAGACGGCGCGCTCGGTCTACGGCGTGCCGGTCACGGCCGACGGCGAGGTAGACGGCTCGGTCGAGGCGACCCGGGAGCGCCGCTACGAGGAGCGACTCGACGCGGCCGAGGGCGCCAGCGCCGTCGAGCGCCCCGACGGCACCGACGCGACGGCGTACCGACTCGGTGCGAAGGTCGCGGTCGAGACTGACGCCGGGACACCCTACGCGGTCTGTGAGAACTGCGACGCGAGCCTCGACCGGGCCGACGACCACTGGAAGACGAGCGCGGGCACCGTCGAGCGACCCGTGTCGGCGGCCGGCGTCCAGAATCACGCCCCCGACGGCTACTGCCTCCGCGAGTTCGTCTGTCCCGACTGCGGCACGCTGCTCGACACGGAAGTCGCGAAATCGACCGACCCCGCCCTGGTCAGCCGACTGTCGCTGTAGTCGACGTAGTCGACTGTCGCCGTAGTCGGCCTCAGAGTCGTCGACTCTCGCTGTTTTTCTGGCGGAGTGTCGTTCCGACGTGTCACCATCCGCTCCAAGGGGAACATCTATACAGATCCCGTCAAAATTCCCAGCCACTCATGCAATTCGAAGGAGAGACTGTGATCGTTACCGGCGGATCGAACGGTATCGGCGAACGGACCGCACGCCGGTTCGCCTCGGAGGGTGCGAACGTCGTCGTGGCGGACGTCGAGGACCCGGCGGCGACCGCCGCGGACCTGGCGACCGAGTCGATCGGCGTCGAGACGGACGTCACCGACCCGGACGACGTCGCAGCGCTGGCCGAGCGAACCAACGAGGAGTTCGGGTCGATCGACGTGCTCGTCAACAACGCGGCCATCTACGCCCCACTGGTCCCCGAACGCGACCGGAGTTACGACGAGATCCCCGTCGACGAGTGGCGGGAGGTCCTCGACGTCAACACCACGGGTGTGTTCATCTGCTGTCAGCAGGTCCTCCCCTACATGACCGACCAGGGCCACGGCAGCGTCGTCAACATCTCCTCGGCAGTGATCTACGGCGGTATCACCGGCTATCCACACTACGTCACGTCGAAGGGTGCGCTCCCGGCGATGACGCGTGCGCTCGCGACCGAGGTCGGTGAAGACGACGTCAGGGTCAACGCGGTCGCGCCGGGTCTCGTCACCTCCGCCGCGAGCCAGCAACTCGACGAGGAGTACTTCGACACCGTCGCCGACCACCAGGCGCTCCCGGAAAACGGCACGCCCGAGGACGTCGTCGACGCCGTGGAGTTTCTCGCCGGCGAGAAGGCCTCGTTCATCACCGGGAGTACGCTCCACCCCGACGGCGGACTGTCCTTTCGCTGAGTGACGCCACTCACCCGGTTCGAACCGGCCACCGGACGACGTGCTCGGTCCCGTCACCGCCGACGTGCGTGATACAGAGCGGGTCGCCCCGTTCGACGACCGCGAAGTTCCCCGTCGTACCGTCGGGGTTGTTCGTCTTGTTGAACGCGTCGACCGACACGTGGAGCACGCCCTGGTACTCGGTGACCGCGAACTCGTGGAGGTGTCCGTTGAGGACGGCACCGACCGACCCCGGCGAGAGCGTCTCGGCGACAGCGCGCTTGTTGCCCGGGAACGCTTCCTCGGGGTGCTCGCCGAACCAGCGGTTGTCGCGGATGTCGTGGTAGTGGACCGGGTGGTGGACGAACAGCACTGCCGACGCCATCGCCGGCAGTCGCTCGGCCAGCGCCTGGACCTGGTCGTCGCTCACCTCGCTCCGTCGCTCGCCGAGGTGGGGCGCAGTCGAGTCCAGAAACCACGTCTCGGTCTCTTCCTCGACGGTCCAGCCGTCGTTGCCGACCGCGTCGGTGAACGCGGCCAGGTCGAGTCGTCCCAGGTCGTGGTTGCCGGGGAGACAGCGGTACGCCAGACCGGAGTCGTCCAGCAGCGACACGAACCGCTCGACGAGTTCACGGTCCCGGCCGTCCGTCGCGTAGTGTACGATGTCTCCCAGCACGACCAGCCTGTCCGGGCTGTACGATTCGATCGCCGACAACCGGTCCGCGAACCGTTCGAACACCGTGTCGTCGCCGGGTTCGAGGTGGAGATCCGTTACCACCGCGATTGTTTCGGGCATCGGTATCGGTACGAGGACCCCTCTCAGTCCTCACACGCCGCGACGATGACGAGTTCGATACTCGCGCCGGCGGGCAGGGACTCGACCTCGACGACGTCACGTGCGGGATAGTCGCCGTCGAAGTAGTCCGCGTAGGTCTCGTCCATGGGCTCGAAGTCGTCGATGTCGGTGAAGTAGGCCGTCGTCTTGACGACGTCGTCGAACCCCAGGTCGGCCTCCGCGAGGATCGATTCGTGATTGCGCATTATCTGGCGGGTCTTCGCCTCGACACCCCCCTCGACGAGGTCGCCGTCGGGCGTCATCGGGACCTGGCCGGCGGTGAAGAGGAAGCCGTTGGCCTCGACCGCGTGTGAGTAGGCCTGCTCCTCGGGCGGTGCGTCGGGACTCGAGTAAGCTGCTGGCATCGAGTAACGATGTCCCAGCGACGAGAAAAGGGTTCCGGCGGCGACCGACGCCCCGCCCGACGTCATCTCGACAGTCCGTCTCAGAGCTCTCGCAGGCCCGCGTCGACGAGTTCCGGCAGGACGTGCTGTGGCGAGAGCGGCAGCGAGTGAAAGCGGACGTCCGTCGCGTCGGCGACCGCGTTCGCGACGGCGGCGCTGACAGGGACCAGGGGACACTCGCCGACGCCCTTCTGGCCGTGTGAGGTCGTCGGGTCGGGGTTCTCCAGTTTGTCCGTGTTCGTTATCAGCGGGACGTCCTCGGCGGTCGGCAGGTGGTAGTCGATCATCGACCCGTTCAGCAGGGTCCCCTCCTCGTCGTAGGCGTACTCCTCGTAGAGGGCCTCGCCGAGCCCCTGGACGATAGCGCCCTGGACCTGTCCCTCGACGAGTTTGGGGTTGATCGCGTTGCCGATGTCCTCGCAGATAGCGACGTCGACGACGTCCACGTCACCGGTTCGGGGGTCGACGTCGGCGACGACGGCCAGCGCGCCGAAGGTGTAGCTGTGGGCGACGTTCCCCCGGCCGGTGTCGGGGTCGACGAACTCGACTTCCTGGCTCTGGTACTTGCCCCGCCCGACCAGCGAGATGCCGTTTCGCAACCGCTCGGGCCGCTCGTCCTCGGGGCCGAGCGTCTCCGGGTTGCCCAGCATCGCGACGTTCGCGAGTTCGGGAATCGCGACGAACCTCTCGGGGTCGGTCGCGTCCTGTGCGCGCCCGTCGACCAGTTCGACGGTCTCGGGGTCGACGTCGAGCAGGTGCCCGGCGACGGCCGAGAGAGTCTCGGCGAGGTCCTCGGCCGCGCGGGCGGCGGCGCTGCCGCCGATGATCGTCCCGCGGTCTGCCCAGACGCCCAGCCCCTCGGGCGTGGCGTCCGTGTCCCCGCGTACCGCGTCGACGCGGTCGACGGCGACCCCGAGCGTGTCGGCGACCAGCTGGGTGATGGCCGTCTCGGTGCCCTGGCCGATGCTCGCGACGGCAGTCAACACGGTGACGTCGCCCTCGCGGTTCATCTTCACGACCGCCTCGTCGAAGTCGCCCCCGGAGGCGCTCTTGTTGCCGCCGCGTTTCATGATCGTCCCCATGCCGACGCCCCGAAGTTTCCCCTCGCGGGTCCGCCCGCCGTCCCGGTGGTCGTCCCAGTTCGCCATCTCGCGGGTCCGCTCCAGGCAGGTCACGACGTCCGAGTTCCGCCAGACGTGCCCCGCCGCCGAGCGCATCGGCATGTCGTCCTGCCGCGGGGCGTTTTGCAGGCGGAGGTCGACGGCGTCCACGCCGAGTTCGGCGGCGGCCATCTCGACCAGTTGCTCGCGCATGAACGTGACCTGCGGGTCGCCGAATCCCCTGACGGCCGTCGTCGGCATGACGTTCGTGTAGACCACCGACGTGTCCCAGTGCTGGTTGGGGATCCGGTAGGGCCCCTGCCCGCAGTTGGCCGCCGAGTACCCCACCGCGACGCCGTAGGCCGCGTGTGCGCCGGTGTCCTGGGCCATGTCGACGTCGATGCCGACGATGTCGCAGTCGTCGGTGACGCCCAGTTTCCCGTCGAGCCGGACCGGTGCCCGCCCCCGGCCGGCCAGGAACTCCTCGGTCCGGTCGAGGACGTGTTTCACCGGCCGTTCCGTCTCCATCGAGAGCAACGCGGCGCAGATCTCGAAGGGGAACGGGTCGAGTTTGATCCCGAACCCGCCGCCCACGTCGGGGAGTCTGCAGACGATGTCGCGCTGTTCGAGGCCCTCGATGACCGCCGCGATCTCCACCGACAGGAGGTGGGGCATCTGCGTCGAGGAGGTGAGTTCGAGCGTCCCGCTCCCGGGGTTGTACTCGGCGACACAGCCGTGAGTGTCGAGTGGTGCCGGTGTGGTCTTGTTCGTCTCGAAGGTCCCCTCGACCACGACGTCGGCGTCGGCCAGCGGGTCCTCGTGGTCGCCCGCGACGACGCGCCCGCTCCAGGCGACGTTACCGTCCGTGTCGGTCTCCGGGTCGGCGTCGAGGTCCGGGTGGACGACCGGCCCGTCCTCGGCCAGCGCCGCGTCGAGCGACGTGACCGCCTCGCGGGCGTCGTACTCGACCTCGACGAGGTCGGCCGCCTCGCGGGCCGCCTGCCTGGATACGGCGAGCACGACGGCGACCTCCTGGCCCTGGTAGACCACCCGCTCGTCGGCCAGGACCACCTCGTCGTCGAGCATGTACCCGAACGGTTCGTCGACGTGGTCGGCGACGTCCGCGTGGGTCCAGACGAGTTCGACGCCGGGGTGGGCCGCGGCCGCGCTCGTGTCGACGCCGAGGATGTCCGCACTCGCGACGTCGCTCCGGGCGAAACAGGCGTGGAGCATGTCCGGGGACTCGATGTCGTCGACGTACTCGCCGTGTCCGGTCACGAACCGCCTGCCGTCGTAGCTGTTGACGCGGTCGCCGACCAGCGTGTCCTCGCCGGTCCCCGCCTCGTGGGCGTCCCGTTCGTCGGTCTGCTCGCTGGACGGGTCCACCCGCTGCCCGCTCTCAGTCATCGGTCGCCCCCGCGGCGCGTTTGACGCTCTCGATTATCTTCGTGTAGCCGGTACACCGGCAGACGTTCCCCGAGAGGTGTGTCCGTATCTCGTCGACGGAGGGGTCGTCGGTCTCCTCGAGCAGCGCGATCGAACTGAGCACCATCCCCGGCGTGCAAAAGCCACACTGGAGCCCGTGCGTGTCCCAGAAGGCCCGCTGTACCGGGTGGAGGCTGCCGTCGTCGTCCGCGAGACCCTCGACGGTGGTGAGGTCGCTGCCGTCGACCTGCGCGGCGAGGACGTTACAGGACTTGACCGGGTCGCCGTCGACCAGCACCGTACACGCCCCGCAGGTCGTCGATTCACACGCCCTGTGCGTGCCGGTCAGGTACCGCTCGCGCCGGAGGAACGACGAGAGGAAGGTCCCGGCGTCGACCGTCTGCGTGACCGACTCGCCGTTGAGCGTCACGGACACCTCGACGGTTTCGCGCGGCTGCGGTGGTTCGGTCGTGTCAGTCGCGTCAGTCACGTCTTCGCTCGTGTCAGTCACGTCTCCGCTCGCCTCGGTCGTGTCGGTCACGTCACTGCACCCCCCGTGCCCGGGCGACAGCGCCTCCGAGAGCGTCCCTGGCGACGGTCGTCGCGAGTTCGCGCTTGAACGCCACCGACCCCTCGTGGTCCGCGCTGGGCGACGCGTTCTCGCCGAGCGTCCGCGCCACCCGGTCGAGCACCTCGTCGGTCGGCTCTTCGCCGAGGAGGACGCCGGCCGCCTCGTCCATCGGCGTCGGTTTCGACTCCAGCGCGCCGGTCGTCAGCGCCGCTTCGGTGACCGTCCCGCCGTCGAGTTCGACCAGCGCGCCGACGGTGGTGACCGGGTACGACTCGCCGCTCGGCGTCCACTTCTCGTAGGCCACGCCGGTCCCGTCGTCGGTGACGGGGAACCGGACTTCGGTCACCAGTTCGCCCGTCTCCAGGGCCGTCCGGTGGTCGCCGGCGTAGAACGAGCGGCCGTCGAGGACGCGCCCCCCGTCCGTGTTCGCAACGACGACGTCGGCGTCGAGGAGCGCAGTGAGGACGGGCGGGTCGCCGGCCGGGTCGCCGTGGGCCACCGCGCCACACAGTGTCCCCTGGTTGCGGACCTGGACGTCCCCGATGGACCCCGCCAGGTCGGCGAGGGCCGGGAGTGTCTCGCGGACGAGCGACGAATCCGCGACGTCGGCGTGTCTGACGAGACAGCCGACCCGCAACTGGTCGTCGTCCCGTTCCACGAACGACCGGCCGTCCAGGTCGTTGATGTCGACGAGCACGTCGCAGGCGGCTGTGCGCCGGCGGATCGTCGGCAGCAGACTCTGTCCTCCCGAGAGCACCGCGGCGTCGTCCCCGTACTCGGCCAGGAGCGAACACGCTCGCTCGACCGTCTCTGGAGCCACGTATCGGAGCGTAGCCATCGAATACAGGGAACCGATACGGACGCGGCCTATATTTAGCTGTCCCCGACCCGTAGCTGTCGCGGACGCGTCGTAGCTGTCGCCGACCCGCAGCTGTCGCGAACGCGGGACTGTCGCCGATGCGGGTGGTCTCGCGTTGCGTGTTCGCCGAGCGTCCGCCCGTTCCTAGACGACGTCTTCGAGTTTGATCGCGACGTTCTTGGTCTGGGTGAACGACTCGATCGCCTGCTGGCCCTTCGCGCGGCCGATGCCGCTCTCCCCGTAGCCGCCGGAGACGGCCGCGGGCGAGAGTATCGGGTAGTCGTTGACCTGGACGGTCCCGCTCTCCAGGCTCGCCGCGACGGCGTGGGCCGTCGAGAGGTCCGTCGTCCAGACCAGATTCGAGAGGCCGTAGCGCGTGTCGTTGGCCCGCTCGACGGCTTCGGCGGCCGTCTCGAACTCGTGGCAGGTGAGGACCGGCCCGAACACCTCCTCGCGGACGAGCGGCGCGTCGTCGGCCACCCCGTCGACGAGGGTCGGCGCGTAGAAGTTCCCGGGTTCGCGTGGCACCTCGCCGCCGGTCAGGACGCGAGCCCCGCGCTCGCGGGCGTCGTCGACGAATCCCGCGACGGTGTCCCTGGCGTCGGCCGTGACCAGCGGCCCCACGTCGGGGTCCTCGATCCCGGGACCGACCGCCATCGCCCCGACGCGCTCGACGGCGCGGTCGAGGAACGCCTCGTAGATGTCCGACTGGACGAACACGCGGGTCGGAGCGAAACAGATCTGGCCGGCGTTCCCGAACGTCGCGACGACGCTGTCTAGCGCGGCGTCGAGGTCGGCGTCCGCGAAGACGATGTTCGCGCCGTTACCGCCGAGTTCGAGGTGGACGTCCCGGACGTGCTCCGCGGCCGAGCGCATCACTGCCTTCCCGGTCCCCGTCGACCCCGTGAACTCGATGGCGTCGACCCGCTCGTCGCCGACCAGGGGGGCACCCGTCGCGGGCCCGCTCCCGGTCACGGTGTTCACCACGCCCGGCGGGAACCCGACCTCGTGGACCAGGTCCGAGAGTGCGAGCAGCGACAGCGGGGCCTTCTCCGGGGCTTTCGCGACGACGGTGTTGCCGGCCGCCAGCGCGGGCGCGAACCCGCGGGCTGCCAGTGCCAGCGGCGCGTTCCACGGCACGACGTGTGCAGTCACGCCGTAGGGTTCGCGTACCGTGTAGTCGACGTAGTCGTCGGCTCCGGGGAGCGGTATCTGGCGCCCCTGGACCTTGTCGGTGAGGCCGGCGAAGTACTCGAAGGTGGCGGCCGCTCCCTCGACGTTTGCGTGTGACTCGGTCAGCGGCCGGCCGACGTCGCGCGTCTCGGTCGCCGCTAGGCTGTCCGCGTGGTCGCGTATCGCCTCGGCGAGCCCCGTCAACAGTCGTCCGCGCTCGACGGTATCGGAGGCGGCCCACTCCTGTGCGACCGCGACGGAGGATGCGAGCGCCTCGTCGACGCCGGCCTCACCGGCCTCGGGGACCGTCGATAGCTGTTCGCCCGTCGCCGGGTCGGTCACCGACAGGTCGTCGTTCGGTCGCCGTCTCTCGCCCCCGACGACGTACCCCTCGCTGTCCGGGAAGTCGTGAGTCATTGCCGTCTGGTGTTCGTCGGCACTGCCGTATAAATCGGCCGGTGAGTGGGGCGGTAAATCTGCGGGGTCCCGTACACTTAAGCGCGACTCGTCCGAACCGGCGGTCGTGTCTACCCAAGAGAGTACGGCGTTTACCTCGGTGTCCGACCTGGACGTCGTGGTGAGCGCGGACGAACACGTCAGCGAGGAGGTCTCGGACTTTTTCCCCTACATCGACGAGTCGCGGTACGGCGGTATCAAGCGGGTCATCGAGCAGTCGGCGGAGCCGTGGCGGGAGATCTTCTCGGTCACGCCACCGCTGCCGCCGTTCTCGAACACGCCGATGGCCTCGGACTACAGCGGTGCCGGTAACGTGATGGACCAGGCGGGGGACAAACTCGCGACGAAACTGATGCGCCTCGACGAGTTCGACATCGACTACGGCATCATCAACCCGACGCTGATGGTCGCGCTGCCGACGGTGAACAACCCGCAGGCCGCGGCCGCGCTCGTCGACGGCTACAACGAGTGGGTCTACGAGACCTTCGTCGCCGAGTCCGACCGTCTCACCATGGAGGTCGTCGTCCCGGGCCAGAAACCGGAGAAGGGCGCCGAAGAGATCCGGAAGTGGGGCGACAGAGACGGCGTGGTCGCCGTCCAGATCGGCGCCACCGGCCACCGGATCCCCGTGAGCCACGAGTGGTGGGACCCGGTCTACGCCGCCGCGGAGGAGGCCGACCTCCCTGTCACCTACCACAGTTCGTTCCCGGCGATAGGCCACGCCTTCCCGCTACAGCACCGCTGGCACGAACTGTTCGCACAGGACAAGGTCGTCGCCCACCCCTTCTCGCACATGTGGAACATGACGAAACTCCTCTACGAGGGCGTCCCGGAGAAGTTCCCGGACCTCACGTTCGTGTTCCAGGAGGCCGGTATCGGCTGGATCCCCTACTGGCGGATGCGCCTCGACCGGTACCACCTCGCGCTGGGTCAGGAGATGCCGATGCTCGACAGCCTCCCGACCAAGTACATCGACGACCGGTTCTACTTCACCACCCAGCCCGTCGGCCACACCGACCGGAAAGACGAGCACATCGCCTGGATGGCGGAGATGGCCGGCCCGGAGAACCTGATGTACTCGGCGGACATCCCGCACACGGACTTCGACGCGCCCGAGGAACTGTTCACCCCCATCAGGTCGCGGCTGGAACCCGACCAGGTCCGCGGGATGATGGGCGAGACTGCGATGGAAGTCTTCGACCTGGGGTGACCGGATGAGCAAACACCGCGTCGCGTCGACCGACGAGATCGGCGACGGCGAACGACTCATCCTGGAGGTCGACGGCGTCGAGATCGCGGTCTTTCGCACCGGCGACGACTTCCACGCGGTCCTCAACTACTGCGTCCACCAGTCGGGACCGCTCTGTGAGGGGTCGCTGGCGGGCAAGATGGTCGCCGAACCGCCCGATTTCACCTGGTCGTACGACGACGAGCCCCGCGTCGTGACCTGCCCGTGGCACAACTGGAAGTTCGACATCCAGACCGGCGAGAACGTCCGCGACGACGACTACAGGGTCCCGACCTTCGAGACAGTCGTCGAGGACGACGACGTGTACGTCATCAGATAACGCGATGGGCGACGAAGACGCCGACTCGGCGACGGATCCACCGAGGTCGTCCGCCGGGGAACCCGACTCGGCGGCGGATCCACCGGGGTCGTCCGCCGAAGAATCCGACCAGGCGACGGACCCGCCACGCCCGTCCGGCGCGCCCGCGGGGTTCGACGAGGCCGACCCGTACGCCGACGTCGACCTCGAGAGCTATCCGGACTGGTGGCGCGAGAACGTCGAGGCGTTCCGGGCACACGGGATGCGACCCTACCGGCCGCCCCAGTTCGACGACGGCAGCCTCGTCCCCGAGCTCCTCGACCGGCTGGAGGGTGACCTGGGAGTCGAGATCACGCTGTGCAAACACATCGGCGCCGACGCGACCGAGTCCTGGAAGGCCCTCGTCGACGGCGAGGCAGTCGCGACGTTCGACCGGGTCCGCAACGAGGAGGGTCGGTCGGTGTACTCCGTCACGGCCGGGGAGTTCGAACGCCTGCTCCGGGCGGCCGTCGAGACGTGACCGACGATCGGCGAGGTATCGGCGTGCGCCAGCGATTGTCACGACCGCAATTACTAATGCCCGCACTGTCCAGAGCGCCACCATGACACTTCGAGAGCCCACGAGCGAGGAGATCAGGGAGATCGGCGCGCAACTCCACCTCGACCTCACCGACGAGGAGGTCGAAGCGTTCCGTGAACGGGTCGCCGACGGACTGGACGCCTACGAGACCGTCCGCGAACTCGGCCAGCCCGCGACGGGGGAGACAGATCCCGACCGCACCCACGACGGGGGCCATCGCGCCCGCGAGGACGACCCGTACAACGCCTGGGTGACCCGATGCGACATCAGCGCGGGGACAGAGGGCGCGCTCGCGGGCTGGGACGTCGCTATCAAGGACAACGTCGCCGTGGGCGGCGTCGAGATGACCTGTGGCTCCCAGGTCATGGAGGGGTTCGTCCCGTCGACGGACGCGACCATCGTCACCAGACTGCTCGCTGCCGGAGCGCGACTCGTCGGCAAGACCAACATGGACGACATGGCTTTCACCGGGAACGGCCACTCCAGCGCGTTCGGTCCGACGCTGAACCCACACGACCCCGAGCGGCTCTCGGGCGGGTCCTCGGGCGGGAGTGCCATCGCCGTCGCCGAGGGGGAGGTCGACCTGGGGATCGGCGCCGACCAGGGCGGGAGCATCCGCGTGCCCGCCGCGTGGTGTGGGGTCGTCGGTCACAAGCCGACCCACGGGCTCGTTCCCTACACCGGCATCGCGGGCATCGAGAACACCATCGACCACGTCGGCCCGCTCGCGCCGGACGTCGAGACGACGGCACGCGCGCTGTCGGTCCTGGCCGGGAAGGACCCGAAAGACCCGCGCCAGCCCGACGAGGTCCCGACGACCGACTACGAGGGGGCGCTGGCGGGCGAGGCGAGTGACCTCTCGGTCGGCGTCCTCGAAGAGGGGTTCACGCGCCCGGAGTCCGACGAACGGGTGACCGAGCAGGTCCGGGCGGGCCTCGACGCCCTCGACGCGGCGGGCGCGACCGTCGAGTCCGTGTCTCTCCCGTTACACGACGATGCCGTCGACGTTTACTCCGTCGCACTCGCCGAGGGGACCGTCGCCGCCTTCCGTGGCGAGGGCGTCGGGCACAACTGGAAAGGCTGGTACGACACCGACTGGGTCGAGGCCTTCGGGAAGTTCCGGCGCGCACAGGGCGGTGACTTCCCGCCGAGTTACAAGTACAACCTCATCGTCGGCGCGTACACGAGCCAGCGCTACCACTCGAAGTACTACGCCGAGGCGATGAACCTCCGGCGGGAGGTGACCGAGGCTTACGACGAAATCCTCGCCGAGTACGACGTGCTCGCGACGCCGACGACCCCGCAACTGCCCAACGAGTACGTCCCCGACCAGGACATCCACGCGTTCCTGGACGACGCCTGGGGGTCGCTCGCGAACACCTGCCAGTTCGACGCGACCGGGCATCCCGCACTGTCCGTGCCGGTCGGAACCGCCGACGGTCTCCCGGTGGGAGTCCAGTTCGTCGGGCGCCACTTCGACGACGCGACCGTTCTCGACGCGGGGTACGCTCTCGAACAGGTGCAGTGACGGATGCAGTAGCGGGTGCAGTGGCAGATCCAGCGAGCGCGAGGGCGAGGGTGAAGGTGGGGAGAAGGGCGAGGGCGAGCGTCAGTCGGACTCCAGGGCGTGCCAGGAGAGCCGCGGGTTCCGTGCGGCTTCGGTCTGGTCGATCCGCGCCACGGTCGTCTCGGTCGGCGCGGACCCGAGGTCCGCCGCGTCGTCTTCGAGGACGGCCCCGAACGCCGCGGCGAGGTCGTCGAGCGAGTCCTTGCTCTCGGCCTCGGTGGGTTCGGTCATGAGCGCCTCGTCGACGATCTCCGGCCACTTCGTCGTCGGCGGGTGGACGCCGTAGTCGAGCATCCGCCTCGCGAACTCGACCGCGTCGGCGTCGCCGGCGCTCGCGACGAACTCGTGGTGGAACGGCTCGAACGGGACCGGCAGGTCGATCCGCTCGGCGAGGTAGTTGGCGTTGAGGACCGCGTTCGCGCTCGCGTCGCGGAGCCCCGCCTCGCCCAGGCGGCTGATGTAGGCGTAGGCCTTGAGCAAAACGAGCCAGTTCCCCATCGCGCCGTGGACCTTCCCGATACTGTGTTCGGGGTCGAACAGTTCGTAGCCGTCGTCGGTCTCGCGCACCCGTGGCGACGGGAGGAAGGGAACGAGTTCGTCGGTGACGCCGATCGGTCCGGCACCGGGCCCACCACCGCCGTGGGGCGTCGCGAACGTCTTGTGGACGTTGTAGTGCATCACGTCGAAGCCCATGTCGCCGGGACGGGCCCGCCCGAGCAGGGCGTTGAGATTCGCCCCGTCGTAGTAGAGCAGGCCCCCTGCGTCGTGGACGATATCGGCGATCGTCTCGATATCGCGCTCGAAGAGGCCGAGCGTGTTGGGGTTCGTGAGCATCAGCGCCGCGGTCGACGGCCCGACGACCGCCGAGAGCGCGTCGAGGTCGACCCGGCCCGAATCGTTCGCGGGGAGTTCGACGACGTCGTAGCCCGCCATCGCCGCGCTGGCGAAGTTCGTCCCGTGTGCGCTGGCGGGGACGACCACCTCGTCGCGCTGGTCACTCTCGTCGCTGTGTTCGTGGAAGGCTTTCGCGACGAGGATGCCCGTGAACTCGCCTGCGGCGCCGGCCGGCGGTTGCAGCGTCACCGCGTCCATGCCGCCGATCTCCGCGAGGTAGTTCTGGAGGCCGTGATAGACGTCGAGGGTCCCCTGGACGGTCCCCTCGTCCCGGTCGGGGTGGGTTGCCCCGGCCGGCATCGCCGCGACGTCCTCGACGAACGTCGGGTTGTACTTCATCGTACAGGACCCCAGCGGGTAGGGGCCGCTGTCGATCCCGTAGTTCATCTGGGAGAGGCGGGTGTAGTGGCGGGCCAGTTCCGGTTCGGCGAGACCCGGCAGTTCGAGCGAATCGCGCGTCAGGTCCTCGGGGAGCGCGCTGTCGTCGGTGTCGACTGCCTGCAGGCGCTTCTCCGAGAGGAGCGGTTCGGTCCCCGGGGAGTCGGTGTCGTCCCAGCGGGCCTGCCTGTGGCGTCGCATCAGCCGAGCACCTCCGCGACCGCGGCGGCGAGGTCGTCGGTCTCGTCGGCGGTCACCTCGGTGACACAGACCTGGATCTCGTCGGCGTCGAGTGCGTGGACCGACAGCCCGCGCTCGCGCAGGTCGGCCGCCAGGTCCCGGGCGTCCGTGTCGACGCGAGCTTTGAACTCCCGGAAGTGATAGCAGTCCCGCACCGGGGCGGTGACGCCGTCGACGGCGTCGAGGTCTGTGGCAGTTCGCTCCGCCAGACGGTGACACTGCTCGGCCAGGTCGAGGAGTCCCTCCGGGCCGACCGCGGCGGCGTGGATGGCGGTCCGGAGCGCGACCCAGGCCTGGTTCGTGCAGATGTTGCTCGTCGCGCGCTCCCGGCGGATGTGCTGTTCGCGGGTCTGGAGCGTGAGCGTGTACGCCCGCGTGCCGTCGCTGTCCGTCGACGCACCGACGAGACGGCCCGGGACCTGCCGGAGGAACGCCTCACGACACGCGAAGATCCCCAGCCCCATGCCGTGGGCGGCCGGCAGTCCGAGCACGCTCGCGTCGCCCACCACGACGTCCGCACCGAGCGCCGCCGGCGATTCGAGCAGCGAGAGGGCGACCAGGTCCGACCCGAGACAGAACAGGGCGCCGTACTCCTCGGCCAGGTCGCCGACCGCACCCACGTTCCCGTCGATGACCCCCTCGACGGTCGGGTTCTCGGCGTAGACCAGCACCACGTCCTCGGCGAGCGCGGCGTCGAGCGTCTCCGGGTCGACCCCCCCGTCGACCGTCTCGAAGGTCGCCGTCTCGAGGTCGGTGCCCTCGGTGTAGTTCTCGAGGACCGACCGCTCGTCGGCCCGCAGGTAGTCCGGGACCAGCACGCGGTGGCCGTCGACTGCCCTGACCCGGTCGGCGAGCGTCGCCGCCTCGCCGAGTGCGGTCGCCGCGTCGTACATCGAGCAGTTCGCGACGTCGAGCCCCGTGAGCTCGACCAGTATCGACTGGTACTCGAACAGCGCCTGGAGAAAGCCCTGTGTGACCTCCGGCTGGTACTGCGTGTAGGAGGTGAGAAACTCCGAGCGCAGCGACAGGTGGTCGACGATCGACGGGACGTGGTGCGCGTAGTGGTTGCGTCCCAGGAACTCGGTCTGGTCGTCGTTCCGCCCCAGCGTCCGTCGCAACTCCGCCACGACCGCCCGTTCCGACCGCGGTTCGATGTCGAGTTGCCCGTCGAACCGGACGGACTCGGGAATGTCGAACAGGTCCTCGACGCCGTCGGCCCCGACTTCGTCCAGCATCGCCTCGACGTCCGCGGCCGTGTTCGGGGCGAACGGACTACCGCTGGCGGCACCGTCGAACGGGCTGTCGGTCGAAACCGAGTCGACGGTCGGTCCCTCCCGCGGGTGGTCGTCGGCCGGTTCCTCGTCGTGGTGTTCCCGTGGTTCCGCCATGGTCACAGTCCGTCCCGGTATTCGTCGGGAGCGAGGAGGTGGTCCAGTCCCCCGCCGGGGTCGAGTTCGACCATCCAGCCGCCGTCGAAGGGGTCATCGTTGACCAGTTCCGGCTGGTCGTCCAGGTCGTCGTTCGTCGCGACGACGGTCCCGTCGAGTGGCGCGTAGAGGTCCGAGACGGCCTTGATGCTCTCGACGACCCCGAACGGGGTGCCGGCCTCGACCCGCTCGTCGGTCGCCGGCAGGTCGACGAACACGATGTCGCCGAGTTCGTCCTGCGCGAAGTCGGTGATACCGACCCTGACGACGCCGTCACGCTCGTGTGCCCATTCGTGTGATTCCGCGTACCGTCTGTCGTCTCGGACGTCGAATCCCATGTGTGATACTCCGTCTGCCCCGGCTGGAGTGGCTCCAGGAACCGCTGGTCGACGACTGTCGCGTCGACGCCGCGGTCGCGGGTCTGGTGTGGGAGTCAGACCCGGATCCGGACCCGGACCCGGACCCGGACTCTGACCCGACCCAGAACTGCGACTTCGGTCCCTGTCTCTTCGAGGGGCGACTCACTCGAACGCAGTGCCAGCGGGCTATTAAATGTAGGGCACGTCCGCCGGAGTGGACTGTGGTCGGTGTGGACGGTACAGCGAAGGTGTGGATGTAACATTCTCTGATGCTCGCGGTATCGTGACCGCGGTCGTGCTCGTGAGATGGAAGCCCTCGGCGCGCTCGCGGCCGCTGAGCGACATATCCGCGCTCTCAGCACTGCCCGCGCGGATAGTGGTCGCTCAGGCGACTTCACTCGCTTCGCTCGACGCGAGCCCGCCTCACGGGTCGTCCCTCCCCGTTCGGCAAGTGGCGCGTGGCGCCACGCACGCCTCGCCCTTCCAGTCCGTCAGGGACGCAGTCTGTGGGGTCGGCTTCCCAGCGTTGAACGTCGAGACAGCCTGTCCAACGTACATTCCCCTGGCGGACTGAAAGGGCGAGGGCCACTGGCGGCGAACGGAGTGAGCGGAGTCGCCTGCGCGGGCCCTATTCTCGCGAGTGCGGCGCGGTGCTGTTGTTCGAGCGAGAATATCCCGCACAGCGACCGCCAGCGGCCCGAGGGCTTTCAACGCACGATGTTGAGCGCGGTGCTGTCTGCAGACCGACTTTCTTCGACAGTCCCACGGACTGAAACGGACGGTAACGCGATTCCCTGTATCGAACAACTGTCCGAGCAGTCATTCGACATTCGATGGTTTCGCCGATCACCCCTGACGACGTGCGGACGGCGAACAGCGGACAGGGGACGAGACCCGACCCGGTGTATTCGCCCTGACCGGAACTTACATTTCGGGTCTCCGACAACAGAGCCTCTGTGAGCCAGCCACCACCGTCAGTACGAGGACCGACTCCGGAAGAGGTACGCGAGTACGCGGCCAGCCACCACCTCGACCTGACAGCGGCGGAGGTCGCGGACTTCACCGAGTTGCTGGCCGGGAAGACCGCCGTCTACGAGCGCCTGGAAGAACTCCCGGCACCGCGTCGTGAACGCCGGTACACCGACCGCGACCCGGGATACCGGCCCGGCGACGAGGAAGACCCGCACAACGCGTTCGTGACGCGCTGTCACGTCGCGGGCGCGTCGGAGGGTCCCCTGGACGGGTACGACGTCGCGGTCAAGGACAACGTCGCCGTCGCGGGCGTGGAGATGAGCTGCGGGTCGAAAGTCTTCGAGGGGTTCGTCCCGGAGTTCGACGCCGCGGTGGTCGAGCGGTTGCTCGACGCCGGCGCGACCGTCACCGGCAAGACGAACCTGGACGAGATGGCCGTCTCCGGGAGCGGCGAACTCACGGCGACCGGGCCGATCTCGAATCCCCGCGACGAGGCGTATCTCGCGGGCGGGTCGTCGGGCGGGTCGGCCGTGGCGGTGGTCACCGGCGACGCCGACGTCGCGGTCGGCACCGACCAGGCGGGGTCGATCCGCACGCCCGCCGCCTGGACGGGTTGTGTCGGTCTCAAGCCCACCTACGGGCTGGTCTCCTACGCCGGCTGTGTCTCGGGCGGGCCGACCTACGACCACGTCGGGCCGATGGCCCGGACCGTCCGGGACTGCGCGCGGACACTCGACGTCGTCGCGGGCCCGGACGACCGGGACCCACGGTCGACGGACCGCGAGCCGGACGAGTACGCCGAGGGGCTCGACCGGCCGGTCGACGACCTCACCGTCGGGATCCTCGACGAGGGGTTCGGACTCGAACACAGCGAGACGGTCGTCGACGACACGGTCCGGGACGCCGCCGAGCGGTTCGCCGACCTCGGTGCCGAGGTGCGGGAGGTGTCGGTCCCCTGGCACCGAGACGGGATCACGGTCTGGCTCGGCGTGGCCTGGGAGGAGAGCGCCGCGCTCCTCCGGGACAACGGACTGGGCTACTACATGCAGGGCACCTACCCGACGCAACTCCTCGAAGCGTTCGCGACGGGCCAGCGCGCTCGCGGCGACGACTTCGCCCCCACGGTCAAACTCAAGCAGATCTTCGGGGCGTTCGCGCGCGACCGCTACCACGGCTACTACCACGCGAAGGCACAGAACCTCCGTCGTGAACTGCGAGCGGCCTACGACGAGACGCTGGAGACGGTCGACGTCCTGGCCCTGCCCACGACCCCCACGCGGGCGTTCGAACGGCAGGAGGACCTGACTCGGGCGGAGATCGTCGACCGGGCACAGGGCAAAGAGGGGCGCACCCGGAACACGATGCCGTTCGACATGACGGGGCATCCGGCCCTGTCTGTCCCCTGTGGCACCGCCGACGGACTCCCGGTCGGACTCATGCTCGTCGGCCGGCGCTTCGACGACGCGACCGTCTGTCGCGCCGGGCACGCGTTCCAGCAGGCGTTCGGCCCGTACGTCTGAGACGCGACGGACCCCCCACGATACTGCTCCAGTGTTACGAGTTTTTTCGTCTATCCACCCATATATCATCGAGTATTATCTATTTTAGGCAGATCAGCCGATCGAATGTGTATTAATTTCCAACACTGTTGAAAAGGCACTACAGAACAATTCCTGTATCACTTACCTGTGAACGACGCGTACGAAACCTCGAAACACGGGAAAACAGCGGGAGAGAGGTCTCTACGAACGATATTCTAGGAAAGGACATACGACACACAGGAATCGAGCTATGAAATTACAATACTACTACTGTAATAAATATCGTCGGCCGGCGTTCAATCAAGTTGAATCAGGTGTACTCGATACTGACTTCGATGACGTTCGTGGCGTCGCGGAGGCTGGTACAGACCCGTTCGAAGAACTCGCGGTCGTCCATTCGGTTGGCCGGGGCGGAGACGCTGAGCGCGCCGACGACACCTCGTTCGACCCGGATCGGGACGGCGACACAGGAGATACCACGGAGGTTCTCCTCGTCGTCGCGGGCGTACCCGCGTTCCCGGATCGACTCGAGCTGGTCGAGCAGTTCCCCGTGGTCGGTCACTGTCCGGTCGGTCCGCGCCGGGAGACCGTGCTGGTCGATTATCTCCTCGACCCGGTCGTCGTCCATGTACGCGAGGATCGCCTTGCCGAGCGCAGTGGTGTTGAGCGGGAAGTGGCGTCCGGGCGTCGTGTCGAGGTCGACGGCGTCCGGTCCCCTGACCGAGTAGATGTAGACGCCGAGTCCGTCTTCCTCGATCATCAGGTTCACCAGCTGCCCGGTGTCGTCGGCGACTCCCTCCACTTCGTCTTTGGCTTCGCCGAACAGCGTCTGTGCCCGCGCGCTGGCACCGATCTCCAGAAACCGGAGCGAGAGTCGATAGTTCCCCTCGTCTTTGATCACGAGCCCCTGGTCGACGAGCGTCGACAGGTGGACGTAGGCGGTGCTCTTGGGGATCTCGAGGCGGTCGGCGAGGTCCGTCAACCCACTCGGCCCCCGCTCGTCCAGCGCGTCGATGATGCGGACGCTCGTCCGCACCGAATCGACCTGGTCTGGTTGGGTTGCCATACCGGGACGTGTAACCGGAGGTAATTAATGTTTACTCTGATTGAACGCGATTACGACCACACGCGAATGATTTCGCTATAGATAGCCATCAACACCCATTAAGACTCGATAAAAGTGAACGATCAGTTGGCACGACGACCGCCGAGACAGGTATGACCGGCACCGGCCGTCCCGTCGTCAGCCCCTGTGGCTGTCCGCTCACTCACCCGTGGCGGCGTCGGGTCGTCTGCCCGCTGGAGGGGGTCGCGTGGATCACCAGGACTTGATCTCCACGTCTTCGAGCGGCCGCTCCATCGGGATAGAGACGTGGCCGCCGGTGTAGTCCGAGACGTAGAGCCCGACGATGATCTCGAGCGAGCGGAGTGCGTCTTCGCCGCTGGAGCGGTTCGCCGCCTCCCCCGCGATCACGTCGTCGACGTGCTCGACGGCAGCGGCGAATCCGCCCGCGTACTCGTCGGGGTCGGGCTCGACGCCGGGCAGGTCACGCTCGACGTGGTGCCCGTCCACGAGGTCCCAGTACTGCCAGGTGCCTTCGACGATGTTGATCTCGATGCGGCCGTCGGACCCGACGAGGTGGTAGGCGTAGGTCGATGCCTCCCGGTCGACCGTACAGTCGACCGTCCCGAAGGTACCGTCGTCGAAGACGATGTGACCGCCGCCCCCGGAGTCGTCGACGGACTCGCTCGCGTCGAGCGCTTCGGCCGCACCGTTCTGTCCGTTGACGTAGCCGCTCACCCGCTCGGCCCGGGCGCCGGTGAGATACACCATCGTGTCGAGGACGTGCGTCGCGTTCCGGAGCAGTTCGCGCCGGAACAGTCCCGTAATCGACTGCACCTCGCCGATCAGTCCGTCGCGGACGTGGTCGTGGACGGCACCCATGTTGTTCGTGAACCGCGAGGTGTGGTTGACGACGAGGGCGGTGTCGGTCTCGGCGCAGGCGTCGATCATCTCACTGGCGTCGCCGACGCTGGACGCGATGGGTTTCTCACACCAGACCGCGTCGGGGTCGCCGGTCCGGACCGCGTCCAGCACGTGCTGGTGGTGGAGGTAGGTCGGCGTGGCGACCGACACGATATCGAGGTCCTCGCTTTCGAGCATCGCTTCGTGGCCGAGGTATCGCCGGTCGGGCGGGACGTCCCAGACGTCGCCGAACACGTCGAGCGCTTCCCGGTCGATGTCGGCGACCGCGACGAGGTCGACCGCGTCGCTTTCGGCGTAGCCGCCGGCGTGACTGGCGTCGACAGGTTCGCTGCCGATGGCGTCCTCGTCGTGGACGCCGAGAAGTCCCATGCCGGCGACGCCACCAGTGCCTATGATGCCTGCTGAGCGTGCCATACACCACGTCTGTACTCGCCACGGTAAAAGACTACCGCGTAGTGCAAACATTCACTACGGTGGCTCGCGACGGTGTGGTGTATGCCAGACGACGAGGAGTACGTCATCCCGGAAGGTGGAAGTGTCCCGTGGCGGAACCTGCGACGCGACGAACGCCACCGCCCCCCCGAACGCGACATCACCATCACCGGCGTCGAGACGATGGCACTGGCCGGAAACTTCACCTGGGGGATCGTCAAGGTCGAAACCGATTCGCCCCACTACGGCCTCGGCGAGACGTTCATCGGCGAGGACGCGCTCGACATCGTCCGCCGCTACGAATCGCTGGTCGTCGGGGAGAACCCGCTCGACACGCGGCGAGTGATGGAACACCTCGACCAGGAACGCACGGACCCGGGCAGCATCGGTCAGGCCGCCTTCGCCGGGATCGAGATCGCCCTGCTCGACATCAAGGGCAAGGTCCTCGACGTCCCGGTCTACGAACTGCTGGGCGGGAAGTTCCGGGACTCGGTCAGGATCTACTGTGACGCCCACGCCGGCGAGTCGCTCGGTGCCGCCCCCGACAGCGACCCGAGAGAGGTGTACACGCCCGAGTCCTACGCGGCGGCCGCGCGCGAGGTGGTCGACGCGGGCTTCGACGCGCTGAAGTTCGACCTCGACGTCCCGACCCACCGGGACCGCGATACGGCGGCCCGCCACCTCGACAACGACTCTATCGCCCACAAGGTGTCGCTGGTCGAGGCCGTCCGCGAGGAGATCGGCTACGGCCCGGACCTGGGCGTCGACCTCCACTGGAACTTCACGGTCGAGACCGCCAGCCGCCTCTGCCGGAAGCTCGAACCGTTCGACCTGGCGTGGGTCGAGGACCCCTGTCCACCCCAGAAACCGACGGCGTTCGACCGCGTGACCGCCGAGACGCGCGCGCCGGTCCTCACCGGGGAGAACCTCACGACCCCCGCCGAGTTCGCGACGTATCTCCCCGGGGGGATGGACATCGCCGCGCCGGACGTGAACCGCTGTGGCGGGCTCCGACAGCTCCTGGACATCGCGTCACTGTGTGACATGCACGGGGTCCCCCTGGCACCTCACAACATCTCCAGTCCGGTCGGAACCGTCGCCGGCGTCCACGCCTGTGCCGCCATGCCGAACGTCATCGCGCTGGAGTACCACGCCGACGACGTTCCGTGGTGGGACGACCTGGTGACGCGAACCCACGGCGACGGGCCGGTCCTCGCCGACGGCTCGATCGACCTGCCCGAAGGTCCGGGTCTGGGGATCGAGATCGACGACGACGTCGCGAAACAGTACCTCACCGACGGCACGTCGCTCGTCTGACCGGGCTGGGCGCCGCCGAGTTCGGGTGTTGGATGCCGGGTGCCGTCGCTGGCGGGTCGCCTACAGCCAGACCCGGACGGTCGCGTCGTCCGCCTCGTAGGTCCACTGGCCCGATTCGAGGGGCTCGTCGACCGCTTCGAGACCCTCCCCGTCGACCGCTTCGAGCGTGTTCCCGTCGGCGATGACGCGGTCCGGACCGGGTTCGGTAACGGCCCGCAGGACGACGCGTTCGGCGTCGAGGCCGTCGGTGTCGATCCGGAGCGTCCCGTCGTCGGTCGCGACAGTCGGTCGACGGAGTACCTCGGCGTCCTCGTCGTAGACGTCGCCCGACGCTGTGCCGTCGGCGAGCGCTCCGTACAGTTCCAGCGAATCCGGGAGACCGTCGGCGACGCCGTGGTCGGGGTCCTGGCGCGGGACGAGTCGGCCGGCGCGGAGGTAGACCGGGATCTCGTCGAGGTCGACGTCCCGGGCGTGGGTGCGGCCGCCCGCGACCTGCTCGCCCGTCCAGTAGTCGACCCACTCGGCGTCGGGCAGGTAGACGTCGCGCTGGCCGCCGCTGTCGAGGACCGGCGCGACCAGGAGCGCGTCCCCGAGCAGGAGTTCGGTTCCGCAGGTCCGGGCGCCGTGGTCGTCCTGAAATTCGAGGACCAGCGGTCGCATGACAGGGATCCCTCGCCGGCGGGCGATCTCGGCGGCGGTGTAGAGATGCGGGAGGAGTCGGTACCGCTCGCGGGCGAAGGTCCGGACGGCGTCGACGGCCGCCGGCCCGTAGTGCCAGGGCTCTCGTGGCGTTGTCCCGTGAAATCGGGCGTGACTCGTCCCGAGCAGGCCGAACGCGGCCCAGCGGACGTACAGTTCGGGCGAGGGCGTGCCGCGGAAGCCACCGATGTCGGCGCTCCAGAACCCGTAGCCGGAGAGACAGAGACTGAGTCCGCCCAGCAGCGACGCCGCCATCGCGCCGAACGACGTGTCGGGGTCGCCCCCCCAGTGGACCGGGTACTGCTGCCCGCCGGTCCACCCCGAACGCGCCCATATCAGCGCCTCGTCCCCGACCGCTTTCTCCATCGTCCGAAAGACCGTCCCGGTGAACAGGTTCGGGTAGGGGTTGCGCATCGAGCGCCCGGTGTGGCCGTTCGCGAGGACGGCGTCTTCGGGCACGTACTCCCCGAAGTCCGTCTTGAAGACGTCGACGCCCATCTCCAGGAGGGGTTCGTGTTTCTCGGTCCACCACTCGACCGCGTCGGGGTCGGTGAAGTCGACGATGCCGCCCCGGTCCTGTGCCCAGCTGACACGCGAGACGACGTACGGTTTGCCGGTACCGTCCTCGACGAGATAGCCGGCGTCGCGGGCCTCGGCGAACGCCTCGGTGTCGGTGAGCAGGTACGGGTACTCCCACAGCGACAGGCGGACGCCGCGGTCGTGGAGCGACGCGACGAACCCCTCGGGGTCCGGGAACGCCTCGCGGTCCCACTCGAGGGTACAGAGTCCGTCCAGCCACTGGGGGTCGACGTGGACGACGTCACACGGGATATCCCGTTCGTCGAGGCCGTCGAGCACGGATTCGACCTCCTCGCGGGACTCGTAGGCACACCGGGACATCCAGAGCCCGAAGCTCCACTTGGGCGGGCGCGGTGGCCGCCCGGTCAGCCCGGTGTAGGTCTCCAGGACGTCGTCGAACTCGCCCTGGCCGAAGAAGACGAACGCGAGGGTGTCGTCGTCGACGGTGAGTTCGAGCGTGCCGCGCGCGGTGTCGCCCACGTCGGCGGTGACCCTGCAGTTCGTGTCGACGAGCAGGCCGTAGCCGGCCGTGCTGAGATAGAAGGGGACGTTCTTGTAGGCGTGCTCGGTGTTCGTCCCGTTGGCCTGGGTCACCCACGCCTCGACGGTCTGGCCGCGCTTGTCGAGGGCGGTGAACTGCTCCCCGAACCCGTAGACGTGCTCGTCGGCCCCGAGTGCGACCGAGAGTCCCGCGTCGGTCGTCCGGTAGGGCCAGCGGTTGGTCTCCTCGGCGGTGAACCCCAGCGGGTCCGTCAGCCGAGTGTCCTTCGCGTCGCGGTCGCTGCCCGTCTCGAACAGTCGGTCGCCGTCGCGAGTCTCGACGGTGAACGACCAGGTGTCGAGCCCCACCACGACCACGAGATCGGCCGTTTCGACGCGCAGTCGACCGTCGGCGACTGTCGTCTCCAGGGCGACCGGTTCCCGAACCGCCTCGCGGTCGAGGTCGACCCCGGTGCTCGCACCCGCCTCGGGAACGCCCTGGAGTTCGAACCGGAACACCGAGGGTGTGAGAAAGACGATCTCGACCGGAACGCCCCTGGCCGGAAGCGCGTACTCCCCCGGGGGTTCGTCGTACTCGACCACACAGCGGAGGCTGAGACGGTCCTGGTGGACCTCGTAGTCCTCGACAGCAGCGACTCTCGCGTGAGGCATACCAGTACCGTCGGTGGACGCGCAAAAATAGCTTCCCCCTCGGGGTCCGGCGCGTCACCTGTCGATACGACCCCCGCGGAGGTCGGCGCGTCACCTGTCGATACGAAGAATAATACCGGACGTCTCCGTAGCGGGCTGCCAGATGGGTGCTCGCGACCGACTTCGAGCAGTCGCACTGCGATTTCCAGCGGCGCTGAGTCGTCTGGGGGTCGTCGACCGGGCGAAAGGGATCGAGGCGTTCGACCTGGCGGTTCCGGTGATGGTCACCGGCGGCCTGCGGGTCTGTGTCCGGCTCGCGGACTTCCTGATGGTCGGGATCGCGCTGGGCGACGCCGCGCTCGCGGGTCTCGAACTCGGCTTCCAGTACTACTTCGTCGGGTTCGGGCTCTCGCTCGCGGTCTCCGCGGGGACGATCAGCGTCGTCTCCCGCCTCCAGGGCGCCGACGAACCCGAGCGGGCGAACCTCGCGGTCAAACAGGCGTTCTGGCTGGGGCTCGCGCTCTCGGTCCCGCTGACGGTGGGGTCGGTGCTCTACGCCGGACCGCTCGTCGGCCTGCTGAGCGACGACCCGACGGTGGTCGACTACGGGGCGACGTACCTCTCGATCGTGATGCTCTCGATGGCGCCGCGGTTCTGGTCGGTGACCGCCGCCCGAGCGCTCGCCGGGAGCGCCGACACGCGGACCCCGATGTACGTGCGAGCGGTCACGCTCCCGACCAACATCGGACTCAACGCGGTGCTCGTCTTCGGCTGGGGGCCGTTCCCGGAACTGGGCATCGCCGGCGCGGCGGTCGGGACAGCCGTCGCGAACACGCTCGCCGCGACCGTCTTCGTCGTCCTCCTCGTCTCGGGACGGTACGCGGTCACGCTCCGGCTGGGCGGCCGCCAGCTCGACCCCGGTCTCCTCCGGGAGATCGTCCGCGTCGGACTGCCGCTGTCCGGGGTGCGACTGCTCCGGACGTTCGGTCGGTTCCCGTTCCTGTTCGTGCTGGGCGTCCTCGGGACGGCGGCAGTCGCGGCCTACGCGGTCGGCCGGCGGGTCGTGTTGCTCGCGATGATGCCCGCGTGGGGCTACTCGACCGCCGCCTCGACGCTGGTCGGCCAGCACCTCGGGGCCGGCGACGAGGAGACGGCGACCGACTACGGCTGGCAGACCGTCCGGCTCGCCCTCGCGACGCAGTTGCTCGTCGCCGCCGTCATCGTCGTCTTCGCCCGGCCGGTCGCACAGGCGTTCGGAACCGACCACGTCGACGTGACGGTCACGTTCATCCGCGTGTTCGGCCTGATCGTCGCGGGGGCCTCCGTCGCGCGGACCGTCCGTGGGAGCCTGCGGGGTGCCGGCGACACGAAGTGGCCGTTCTACGGCAACGTCGTCGGCACCTTCCTGTTCCGGCTGCCGATCGCGTCGCTCGCACTCCCCGTCGGGTTCGTGGTCTCCCTGCCCGTGGTGGACGTCACGATCCCCCTCGGGCTCGGACTGGGTCTCCCGGCCATCTACGCGGCGATCGCCGCCGACTTCTACACCCGGGCGGCCGTCAACGTCGGCCGGTTCTGGACGGGCGCGTGGAAACGGGTGGCCCGCACCGCCGAGCTGGGGGCCGATTCCGACGCGGACTGACCACCCACAGATATATATGTCCGATTTTCGTTGCCGTACACATGTCGCGAGAGAGAGCGACAGGAGTCCCGGACTCGGCCGTCAGCGCGCTCCTGTCGGACGTCACCTTCGACCTGCTCCCCGGGGAGGGGTTCGAAACCGCGGTCTCACACCTTCCAGCGGACGCGCGGATCGCCGTCGTCCTCACACCGGAACTCGGCGTCTGGCCGACCGTCGAGAAGACCGAACTGGTCGCGGGGCAGGGGTACGATGTCGTCCCACACGTCGCGCCGCGGTTCATCCAGGACCGCGAGGAACTCGACGAGATCGCGGGACGACTCCGCGAGGCGGGCGTCACCGACGTCTTCGTCCCGGGCGGTGACCGCGACGAACCGGTCGGGGACCTGGCCTCGGCCTACGAGATGCTCGTCGCGCTGGAGGAGTTGGGCTACGACTTCGCGGAGCTCGGGATCGCCGGCTACCCCACCGGCCACGGCTCGATCGACGACGCGACGATCCGCGAGGCGATGGACAGGAAGGCACCGTACGCCACCTACGTCGTCACGCAACTGTGTTTCGACGGCGAGGCGGTCCTCGACTGGACCGAGCGGGTCCGCGACCGCGGGGTCGACCTGCCGGTCGAGGTCGGGATCCCGGGCGTGATGGAGTACCGTCGGCTGATGACCCTGGCCCGGCGGTGGGGGATCGCCGACCCGATCCGGTTCGTCCGGAAGACGGCCGGGTTCGCCAGTTTCGCCCGCAACCTCCTCGACTCTGGCGGGCGATACCGCCCGGACGACATGGTCCGGACCCTCGCGCCACGCCGGACGGACCCACACCTCGACATCCGACGGCTCAGACTCTACACGTTCAACGAGACGAGCGCGACCGAGGCCTGGCGCCACGAGTGGCTCGACGGCGAGCGAACCCTCTGAGGACGGGTCCGCGCCGTCAGTCGTCTCGACCGTCGGTATAGCCGTCGAATCGCGAGACCGAGACGCTGTCGTAGTACTCCGTCGGATCCCCGTCGACGAGTTGCCGGGCCAGGATCCGTCCCGCGGCCGGCGCGAGCTGGATCCCCTGTGAGTGGAAGGCGGCGACGGCGAACCCGGCGACGTCGGTCCAGCCCAGCACCGGCCAGGCGTCGGGCGTCCGGGACCCCACAGCCAGTCGCTCGCCGCACTCCTCACTCTCCGAGAGCCACGGGAGCAGTCGTTCGACCGTCGCGTCGACGCGCTCTCTGAACGACGCCGGTACCCCGGGCCCGACGTCGTCCGGGTCGTACCGCTCGATTTCCTCGAAAGGGCCGCTCTCGGTGGTGTGGCGACCGACCAGGACCGTCCCGCGCGGCGTCGACCGGAAGTAGATCCCCGACTCGTGGTGTTTCGTGTAGGGGATCGGATGCGGAGCGGACGCGGGCGGGTCGAGTTCCAGTATCGGGGCCAGCGAGTGCCGGACCGGGAGGTCGACGCCGGCCCGCCGGGCCAGTTCGACGTTCCACGGGCCGGCCGCACAGACCACGGTGTCGGCGTCGACCCGCTCACCCGCTACGACGAGGCCGGTGACCGCTCCTCCCTCGACGAGGACGTCCTCGACGGGGCACCCCTCGCGGACGTCGGCGCCGTTCGAGCGGGCGCGGGCGGCGAACTCGCGGGCGAGTTGCCGCGGCGTCGTGTACCCCTTCGCCGGTTCGTGGCGGACCCCCGTGACGTCCTCGGTGGCGAGAGTCGGGAACACCATCGACGAGTGGACCGCCTCGCCGTCGTAGTAGGCGACCGGTTCGCTCGCGTCGTCCACCGCTTCGTCGGTGTCCGCATCGACGTCGGCGTCCGCACCGGGATCGGCGTCCGCACCGGGATCGGCGTCCACGTCGGTGTCTCCACCCGCGCCGGATTCGTCGTCGCGGTCGGCCTCTCCCCGGTCGGCGAGTGACGCCGCCCCTTCGTCGGTGGTCGCCACGGAGACGCTGCCGGTCGGCTGGAAGGCGAGGGAGTCCGACCCGACGGGATCGGCCATGAACTCGTTGTAGAGGCGCATGGCGTAGCCCTTCATCCGGGCCATCTCCGGGTCGCCGGACCGACCGAGCATCGCCATCGAGGCGTCCGTCGTCTCGCCGCCGGTCGACCCCCGCTCGAACAGCGTGACCGACTCGTCGGTCCGCTCGCTCAGGTGGTAGGCGACGCTCGTTCCCACGATCCCACCGCCGACGACGGCGTAGGTCGTTCCAGTCATCTCAGCGGGTCGCGACGGCTTCGATCTCGACGGCCGTCCGTTTCAGTACCTCGTCGACCTCGACGACGCTCCGTGCCGGCATGGGGTGGGAGAAAAACTCCTGGTAGACCGCGTTCATCTCGTCGAACCCGTCCATGTCCCGGAGGTAGACGGTCGTCGAGAGGACGCTGCCCAGGTCCGTTCCGGCCGCGTCGAGGACGGCCGCGAGGTTCTCCAGACAGAGGCGGGTCTGGTCGGCCAGCGAGTCGTCGTCACGTATCTCGCCCCGTGCGGTCATGGGGGCCTGCCCCGCGGTGAAGACGAGGTCGTCCGTCATCGTCGCCTGACTGAAATCCTCCGGCTTTGCCGGTGCCTTGTCGGTATGGATCGCTCGAACCATACACGTACTGTGCCGAAGCGCCACTTAATTCTGCCCCACCGCGTGCTCCCCGGTGTCAACCCTTATCAGCCACGCCGCCGTGGGGCGGGTATGGCGCCCGGAGAGAGAGTACTGCGCGATACGGACGCGTCGGTCTGTGACTACGACCCCGAAGCGGGCGCGGTGTTCGTCGCGACGGACACGGGGGCCCGCTACGTGGGAGACGGCGACCGGTGGCGGCCGCTGGCCGACCCCGACGGCGGCGCTCCGGTCGCCCGCGGCGGGACACACCGGGCCGGCGCGGTCAACTACGAGGCCGGGTACACGAAACCGGTCTTTCACTGGTCGTTCGACGGCGGTGCGCGGAACAACTACCGCTATCGCGACGTCTTCGACGAGCTGGGTCTGTCGCCGACGCTGGCGATATCGCCCGCTCGTCTCGCCGACGAGGGGAAGCTGTCCTGGGACGAACTCGCCGAGTTACAGACCGACCACGGCTGGGGCGTCTCGAATCACGGCCACCGCCACGACCGGTTCGACGAACTGACGCCGGCCGAACAGGAGGCGGAGGTGGTCGAGGCGTTCGACGCCTTCAGGGCGCACGGCATCGACCACCGCCACTACATGTACTCCTGGGGGATGGCCGGCGGGGCGACCGGCCGGTCCGTCGTCGCGAACTACTACCCGTTCGCCTGGGGGACGGTCCACGCACCGGACACGGCCGGCATCGTCGACGTCCAGTCGCCCTACGCACTCCCGCGGACGTTCGTCGAGAACGCCAGCGAGGCCGAACTCGCGGCGGCGGTCGACCGCGCGATCGAGCGCGGGACCGGCATGGTCCTGTTCGGACACAACGTCGTCGACGGCGAGTCGGTCGACCCCGACGGGTTCGAGACGGACGTCGGGACGATCGAGTGGCTCACCCGCTACGTGCGCGAACAGGGCGGCGAGTGGGTCGACGACCTCGACACCGTCGTCCGCTACGCGAAGACGCCCGTCCGGGTCGCCGCCGGGAGCGAACCGGTCCGGATAGACGACGTCGCCGCCGAGACGGTCCGAACCGACGACCTGTCCGCAGGCGCCCTCACGACGGAGACCCTGGCGACAGACGATCTGACCGCAGACGGCCTCACCGTGGGGCGTCTGACCCGGGCGGACGTCGGCGCCACTGTCAGTCAGTCGACCGAACAGTCGCTCCCGACGGGCGAACGAACCCGACTCAGACTCGACGAGGCCGGGTTCGACCACGACGGCGCGTTCGACCCGGCGGCGGACGGGCTCACGGTCTCACGCTCGGGGACCTACCGCCTGCTCGGCGTCGTACACGTCCGGACGGAGGCGGCGGGCACGCTCGCGCTTCGTGCGCTCCGTGACGGGGCAACCGAGGCCGTCTCGGCCGACACGGACGGACTGGGCGGCGTCCACTCCCGACAGGTCGAAGCCACCCTCGAACTCGACGCGGGCGAGATGGTGTCACTGGCTGCCGAACACGACACCGGAGAGACGGCCCGAACCCGCACAGGAGAAGGGCGCGTCCGCCTCGAACTCGTCCGCCTCGGGTAACGCTCGCTTCGCTCGCGGGAGGGAGACGGCACAAACCACGTTCGACGAACGCAACGTGAGCGGCGCGACCGTCTCAGACCTCGGCGTCTTCGACGGCGTCCCAGTCGATGTCGAGGCCGAGTCCGGGTTCGTCGGGCGGCGTCACGTAGCCGTCGTCGGTGCGGACCGGCGTTTCGAGCACGAAGTCCCGCTCGGCCGGGAGGAAACCCGGCGGTTCGTGGGGGAACTCACACCAGGCGGCGTCCGTCGCGGCGAGGAGGTGGACGTTCGCGAGGAGGCCGACGCCGTTCGACCAGGTGTGGGGGGCGAACTCCAGACCGAACGCCTCGGCCATACCGGCGACTTTCTTGCCGTTGAGGATCCCCGTCGAGAAGATGGCGTCGGGCTGGAGGATGTCGAGGGCCTCGTGGTCGATATACTCGCGGAACGTGGGCAGGCCACCGGCCGACTCGCCGCCGGCGATCGCGATGGACGTACTCCGCCTGAGTTCGCGGAGTCGCTGGTAGTTGTACTGGGGCAGGGGCTCCTCCAGCCACGCGACGCCGCCGATCGATTCGAGTTCGGACGTGACGCGCTTGGCCTGTGCCAGCGACCAGGTCTCGCCCGTCTCGCCGGCCATGCGCATCTTCCAGCCGTTGTTCGCGTCGACCATCAGCGTCAGGTCCGGGAACTCCTCGCGAACTGCGCGCGCCACTCCGAGGTCCGCCTCGGTGTCGGGCCCGAACCGGAGTTTGACCGCCTCGAACCCCTCTTCGACGCGCTCGCGGACGTAGTCGAGTCGCTCGTCCGCGGGTTTCCGGGCGCCGGTGCTCGCGTAGGCCCTGACCGGTTCGTCGTCCCCGCCGAGCAGTTTGTATACGGGCTTGCCGGCGTCCTTGCCGATGATGTCCCAGAGCGCGACTTCCATGTAGTAGGCGTCGGCACCGAGGAAATCGAGCGTCTCCAGGAACTCCAGGATGCGCTCGACGCTGTGGGGGTCCTCGCCGACGAGCATCGACTCGAAGGCCGGTTCGAGGTCGATCCCCCCCGGGAAGGACGGAATCGCCGTCACGCCGGTGATACCCTCGTCGGTGTGTACCTCGAAGAGGTCTGTCGTGAGGTCGGTCTGGGTCCCGCCCGGAACCCACGACGCGTCGAACGGTCCCGGCAGCTCGTGCTGGAGCCTGTGCTGGGTGATACCGGTTATCTCCATCTGTCGTCTGTCTCTCCCCGCCCGCGGGACATAAGTACAGGGGGTTGGTGCGATTTCCGCCCGGACCGACCCGCTGGAAGACGAGGGACGCCACCCGGGCGGCGGTCAGAACCGTCCGAACCCGAACAGGGAGACGTCGTGGTCGGTCTCGCCGTCGAGCGTCAGGTCGGCGAGGATCTCGCCCATCACGGGGGTGAACTTGTAGCCGTGGCCGGAGAACCCGCCGGCGAGGGCGACCTGGGGATGGTCGGGGTGTCTGTCGACGACGGGGTCCTCGTCGGGCGTGTTCGTGTACAGGCAGGTCTTCAGTTGCATCGTCGGGCCGGCCGCACCGTCGAGACACCGCTCGGCGAACCGACGGAGGGGTGCCTCGTCGTGCTGTGTGGGTTCGGCGACTTCGTCGGGGTCCGTCGCGTCGACCTCCTCGGTCCCCCCGGCGACCTTGACGCCCGGGACGCCCTCGACCGGCCAGGCACCGAACCGCCCGTCCGACGTGGTGACCGACGAGACCGGAAAGGCGTCCGGCTGGAAGGTCGCGAGGTCGCCCGGCTGGAACCGCGCGAGGACGCGCCGCTCAGCGACCATCGTGCCACCGAACTCCGCGACGAGCGACGGGAGCCACGGACCCGCGGTGAGGACCAGCGACGCCGCGGTGTAGCTCCCGCGCGTCGTGTGGACGCGAACGCCGTCACCGTGGGGTTCCCACTCCGTGACCGCCTCCCTGGCCTGGAGCTGTGCGCCCGCTTCCTGGGCCAGTTCGACGTGTGCGAGCGTCGCCGCCGTCGGCCTGATGTAGCCGTCGTCGGGCTGAAAGAGCGCGTCGTGGGAGTCGGGGATCTCGTAGCCCGGGAAACGGTCGGCGACCGTGTCGGGGTCGAGGATCTCGTGGGGCAAGCCGAACGACTCGCAGGTGTCGATGGCCTTCGAGACCGGTTGTGTCCCGGGCTCGCCCGTCGTGAGCGACCCGGTCTTGACGAGGAGTCGCTCGCCGGACGCCGCCTCGACTTCCTCCCAGAGTTCGCGTGTCCGCTCGTACAGGGCCATGTACTCCGGTGCCTCGTAGAACGAGCGGCCGATCGTCCGGGAGTGGCCGTGGGACGACCCCCGACCGTGAGGGATGTCGAACTGTTCGAGTCCCAGTACGTCGGCCCCGCGGCTGGCGAGGTGGTACGCCGCCGCACTCCCCATGCCGCCCAGCCCGACGACGATGGCGTCGTAGGAGTCGGTGGACTGTGACGCCGCCACCGTTCACCACTCCCCCGTCGTCGCGATCCCCGACCGCTCGACGAGGTCGGCGGCGGCCTCGGTCGCCCGGTCGAGCAGGTCCGGGTGTGACCCGTCGAGTGTCTGGACGGTTCCGTCTCTGACGACCGGTTCGCCGTCACAGAACACCGTCTCTATCTCCGGGCCCTGCGCGCCGTAGACCAGGGCGTCTATCGGATTCGGTGAGGGCGTGAGGTGGGCCTGCTCCGCGTCCAGGAGGACGAAGTCGGCTTTCTTGCCCTCCTCGATGGAGCCGAGGTCGTCCTCGCGGCGGACCGCCCGCGCAGCCTCGATCGTTACCATGTCGAGTGCCTCCTGTGCGGTGACGGCTCCGGGGTCCTCGTGGTGGCCCTTGTGGACGAGTGCGGCAAAGCGGGCGTCGTTGATCGGGTTGATCGTGTCGTTCAGCGTGGCGTTGTCGGTCCCGAGCCCGACCGGGACGCCGTGGGCGCGCATCTCCCGCAGCGGGGCGATGCCGGAGGCCAGTCGGAGGTTCGTCAGGAGGTTGTGGGCGACTTTCGTCCCGCTCTCGGCGAGCAGTCTGACGTCCCGTTCCGAGAGGTGGACACAGTGGCCGAGCAGCGTCCGCTCGCCGAGATAGCCGATGTCGTCGAGGTACTCCACCGTCGATGTGAGTCGGTGTTCCTGGAACTTCGACTCCGAGACGTGGGTCGTCGTCATCACGTCGTACTCGGCGGCGATATCCGCCGCTCGCCGGAACACGTCGGTGGTCACCCCCTCGACGACCGCCGGTGCGAGCCAGACCGACAGCCGTTCCTCGCCGTGGCGCTCGCGGATGAGCGACTCGACGGCCTCGAGCTGTGCGTCGGCCGGCGGCGGTTCGAACTCGGGCGGGTGCTCGACGCCCGGTTCGCGGTACTGCTTGTTCGTCTTGAGTTCGGCGAACGGCCCCGGCGAGGGGTTGTCGAGGATCCCGCGGGCGTAGATGGTCCGGATGCCCGCCTCGTCGTAGGTGTCCAGTTTTGTCTCGGTCGCGCCGGCGCCCCAGGCGGCACCGAGGTCGTTCTCGACGAACGTCGTGACCCCCGCGCGGAGCGCTTCGGTGCAGTACAGCGCCGCGGCGATCCGGTGGTCCGCCCCGGTCATGGCCCCGGTACCCGGCGATTTGACGTTGTGCAGCCAGTCGAACAGTTCGCGTTCCTCGCCAGTGTATCCCCGCAAGAGGATGTCGGAGACGTGGACGTGGACGTCGACGAGCCCCGGGAACACGATCTGACCGCTCGCGTCGATGCGCTCCTCTGCGTCGACAGCGGCTTCGAGGTCCGCTGTCGGCCCGACGGCGTGTATCTCCCCGTCTTCGACCGCGACTGCGCCGTCTGAGAGACACTCGCGCTCCGGATTCTGCGTCACGACGGTCCCGCCCGTCACGAGATAGTCTACCATTCTCCTGGTAGACGGTTCGCTGGTCCCGATTTAAATCTGTGCCTGGACTCATTTTCTACCGGCCGACCGGCCAACCGACCCACGACCGACCGGCCAACCGACCCACGACCGGTCCACAGCACGGTCACGCGCCGCGAACGTGTCGATTCGACCGGTGTGGTCGAGATTTCGTCCTGTCCCGTCCCGTCCCGTCGACCGTTCAGGCCGGGTCCTCGAGGGAACTCGTCAGGAAGGGGTCGTCCGGTCGCGCGACTTCCGTGTCCAGCAGCGTGCCACAGTCGGGGCAGACGAACCGCCGGAGGCGGAACTGGTCGGCGTCGCGGTACTGCCCGGCCGCGGAGACAGGGTCGGTGAGGACACCCGCGGCGTCTTTCCAGTTCTCCGAGAGCGGCGCGAGCACCGTCTCGCAGTCGGTACAGGCGGTGTATCCGGTCCCGTCGTCGACTCGGACGTCCAGCGCCGCGCCGAGTGTGCGGTCGGTCGCTTCGGTCTCGGCGGCCGGGACCGGCGGTTCGTGGTCGGGTGCGGCGGCGAGCCGTACCTCGTAGCGACGGGCTCGCGTCGTCTCGGGGTCTTCCGAGAGTGTCCCGTCGGCGTCCACGACGACCCCGTACACCTCGCGGGCAGTTTCACGCGTGACCGTCCCGTTCCGGACGTCGGCGACGACCTGCTCGGGGTCGCGGTCCAGCGGGTCGCCGTAGCCGCCGCTCCCCGAGAGACGGGTGTAGAACACGTCGTCGTTCCCGACGTCCGTCACGGTCCAGGTCGCCTGCTCGCGGTCGCCGGGCCCGGCCTCGGTCGTCGGCATCTCCCCGCCCCGTCGCTCGGCGTCGCGGCGGACGCTGTGCTCGACGGTACAGCCGGGGTAGCCGCCGAACAGTCCCGTCGAGGTGGGGTAGGCGATGCCGCGGCCGAACGTCACTGTCTCGAACGTGTCGAACGGTTCGTCGTCGAGCATCGGCGTGACGGCGAACTCGTGGCCGACGCCGCCGCGGTACTCGCCGGCACCGCCCGAGTCGGCGACGTACCGCCGGTAGAGATACAGCATCGGCATGCTCGACTCGTGGCGCTCGGCGTTGCCCCACCGGCCGACGAGGTTCGGGACCTCCCCGCCGAGGTCGATGCCGTCGGCGAACGCGCGGGCGCCGCCCGCCCCGGCGAAGGAGTCGGTCACCGAGTCGACCAGCGACCCGCCGTCGCCGCTGACCTCGACGTTGTAGCCCGCGTGTGCGCCGTGCCAGACGGCGGTCGTGCGGTCGCGATAGGCCTCGCTCGCGCCCAGTAACTTCGAGAGCGCGAGCGTCGACAGGCAGTTACACACCTGGAGGGTGGCGACGGTCGCGATCGACACGGGCGCCGGTCGCCGGGCGTTGACGATCGTCCCCTCGGGCGCCTCGACGTCGATGGCGTCGACGATGCCGTCGTTCCAGGTCATGTCGTGACATAGGAGCGGGAGGAGTGGCGCGAGGACGCCGCCGCGAGTGCCCGTCAGGGTGCAGTTGAGGCCGTACTCGCTCTGTTCGTCCGTGCCGGTGAAATCGAACGTCAGCGAGTCGCCGCGCTTGCGGAGTGTGAGCCGGACCTCGAAGAGTTCGTCCTCGGGCGCGGAGTCGACGTACTGTCTGGTCTGCCACTCCCCGTCGGGGAGTTCCGTCAGTCGCTCCCGGAAGCGCCCTCCCGACCGGGCGATCAGTTCCTCGCCGACCCGCTCGACGGTGTCGACGCCGTACTCCGTGAACAGGTCGTCCATCCGGTCGGTGGCGACGTTGTTGGCGGCGATCTGCGACCGGAAGTCCAGTTCCACCATGTCGGGGTCCCGGCTCATGTTGCGGACCGTCTCGAGGACGTCTTCCCTGAGTTCACCGCGGTCGATCACCTTGAGCCCGCGCGTCTGGAACCCCTCGTGGTGGACCGACGTCGCGTTCGGCGCGAACCCGCCGGCGTCGACCGCGCCGATGTCCGCGACGTGGACGAAGTTGGCCGCGAAGGCTTTCAGCTCGCCGTCGGCGAAGATGGGACTGATGATGTAGACGTCGGGAGCGTGGAGGGCGGCGGTGTAGGGGTCGTTGAGCATGAACACGTCCCCGGGATTGATCTCGCCCTCGAAGCGCTCGATGACGTGCTTGGTCGCCTCCGACGCTCCGACGTAGTGGTGGAGAAAGCCCACGCCGCCGGTCAGGAGGTCGCCCTCGGCGGTGTAGAGCGCGACCATCAGGTCGTGGCCCTCGTTGGTGTTGGGTGCGCCCGAGACGCGCTTGAGCGCGTTCACCATCTCGTCGGTCACCCGGACGAGGCGGTGTTTGATTATCTTGAACGTCACCGGGTCGATCCCGTCGACGGAGTCGGGGGCCCCGTCGCCGGTCGGGGCGGACTCAGCCACTCGGACCACCCCCGGGTGCCGTGCCGGTCCTCCAGCCAGCTCCCGGCGTCATACCCGCCTTCCGACTACCTTCCGGCGTCATACCAGCCCTCCGGCGTCGACCGGGAGCGCGTGTCCAGTGACGTACCGCGACCGGTCGCTCGCGAGCCACAGGACGGCCTCCGTCACCGCGTCCGGGTCGAGTCGCTCCCCGGGGTCGAGCAGGTTGTAGCGGCCGGCGTAGGTCGTCCCCTCGCCGAGGAACCGCTCGGCCGTCCCGTCGTAGTCCTCGACGGCGTCCGTCTCGACGCCGATCGGGCTCACGGCGGTGACGGTGATGCCGTGTTCGGCCAGTTCGACCGCGAGCGTCTTCGTCAGTGCTCTGACGCCGAACTTCGAGGCGCTGTAGGCGCCGAGTCCCGGGATAGCCCGGTGGCCGAACATCGAGGCCGTGTTGACGATCGCACCGGCTGTCCCCGCCTCGACCATCTGTGCGGCGACGTGTTTCGCACACAGGAAACTCCCCGTGAGGTTGACGTCGAGGACCGTCCGCCACGTCTCGGCGTCGAGGTCGGTCAGACGGCCGAACCGGGAGACCCCGGCGTTGTTGACCAGGACGTCGACCGGCCCGAGGGTCGCGGTGACGTGCTCGACCGCGGCCTCGACCTCGGCGGGGTCGGCGACGTCACACTCGACGGCGACGGCCCGGCCGCCCTCGCGCTCGATCCGCTCGACGACGGTCTCGGCTTCCTCCGACTGTACGTCGAGGACGGCCACGTCGGCGCCCGCCCGGGCGAACGCGAGGCTGTGGTTGCGTCCGAGGCCGCGTGCACCCCCTGTCACGATCACTGTCTCGTCCGCGAAGTCGTATGCGTCCATGAACTGCGACAGGCGTAATCCGTCGGGCCCGTATTTAGGGTTTCTGGGGGTCACTCCTCGGTGAGCCCGCCGGTCGCGACGTACCCCCCGTCGACGACCAGCGACTCGCCGGAGACGTACGCCGACAGGTCGCTCGCGAGGAACACCGCGGCACCGGCGATGTCCTCGGGCACGCCACGACGCCGCAGGGGCACCTCCTCGACGTACTCCGCCATCGTCGACTCGGGGACGACGTCGGTCATCGGCGTCTCGATGGCCCCGGGGTGGATCGCGTTGACCCGGACGCCGTCCGGACCGAGTCGGTGGGCGAGCGCGTACGTCAGCAGTCGCACAGCGCCCTTGGACATGTTGTACGAGACCGACTTCCCGTTGCCGACGAGGCCGTTCAGGCTGGAGATGTTGACGATCGACCCCCCGCCGGTGTCGACCATCTGCTCCCCGAGGGCCTGGGAGACGTAGTAGGACCCGCTGGCGTTGACGTCCATGACACGCTGGTGGTCCTCCGGGTCGGTGCCGAAGAAGTCCTCCTTGAGGAAGGTCCCGGCGTTGTTGACCAGGACGTCGACGCCGCCGAACTCCGCCGCTACCTCGGCGAGAACCGCGATGTCGTCGTGGTCGGTGACGTCGCAGTCGACGAACGCCGCCGCTGACTCCGTCTCGGCCTCGATCAGGTCCTGGGTCGGCGGGCCGCCGTCCGGGGGCGTCTCCTGGACGTCGGCGACGACGACGTCGGCACCGTGCTCTGCGTACGACCGGGCGATCGCGCGGCCGATACCGCTGGCGCCGCCGGTCACGACTGCTATCCTGTCGGTGAGTAACTCGCTCATCATCCGTCTGTGCTCCCCCCGGCGGTATAATTTTTCGGTCGTGAAGGGCGTCTCCGGCGGCGGTCGCGACGGCCCGAGGTGAAGACCGGGCCGACCCGAGTTCAGTCGCCGCGTGCACGCTCCCGGGCCGCGTCACGGTCCAATTCGATCCCGAGACCGGGCGCGTCCGGGACGGGAACCTCGCCGTGCTCGGGTGCGGTACCGCCGGCGAAGAGGTCCGCGAGCCAGTCGGGGTGGCGGTAGTCCTCGAACGTCTCCAGGACGCCGAAACTGGGCGCGGCCGCTCCGAGGTGGGCACTGGCGGCGGTCGAGACCGGGCCACAGGCGTTGTGCGGGCTGAACGTCACGCCGTGGGTCGCGGCCGCGGCGGCGATCCGCCAGGTCTCGGTGACGCCGCCGGTCCGGACCGGGTCGGGCTGACAGACGGCGACGGCCGTCTCCGCGAACAGATCCGCGAACGCCCGCCGCGAGACGTGACTCTCGCCGGTGGCGACGGGGACCGGTGACTCGGCGGCGACCCGACGGAGTTCGCCAACCGTCGGCGGCGTCGGTTCCTCGAAGAAGGACACCCCGACCGGGTCGAGTCGGCGCGCGATCCGGAGTGCGGCGGCCGCCGTGAAACGCTTGTGTCCCTCGACGTAGACGTCGACGTCGGGACCGACGGCGTCCCTGACGGCGCGAATCCGCTCGATGGCCGCGTCTATCTCCGCCGTCCCCGGGTCCGCGGGGCCGTCACCGAACGGGTTGCACTTCAGTGCCGTGTAGCCCTCGGCGACCACGTCCGCCGCCGCACTGGCGAACGGGTCGGAGTCCTCTCCGGCTTCGTCGGGGCCGTCGTCGCTGACATCGCTGGAACCGTCGTCGTCCGCGTGGAGGCCGTGCCACCACCCGCTGGCGTACGCCCGGAGTCGCGGCCCGTTGACCGCCCCGCCGAGCAGTTCCGCGACGGGAGCACCCGCGCGCTTGCCTTTCAGGTCCCAGCAGGCGATATCGACCGCACTGGCGGCCGCACCCTCGACGACGTTGTTCGCGAGCCCGACCGTCGGGTGGACACACTCCCGGCGGACCCGGGCCGGTTCGGCGGGGTCCATGCCGGCGACGGCCTCGCCCATCCGTTCGACCGCGTCGGCGACCCCACTGGCGGCGTAGCTCGGTGCCGCCTCACCGGTCCCCAGGGCGCCGTCATCGGTTTCGACTGCGACGAAGACGAGCGGTTTCAGCGGCGTCTCGACGACTAAGGACTCGACCGACCGGATAGCACTCCGGGACATACTCGCGGGACTCCGCGAGCGGCCATAAACGTATCCACGAACCGCGGGCGTTCCCATGGACCGCTAGCGTGTCCACGGACTCCGGTCCGGCCACCGTCCGACCGTCGTCCGGGTACCGTCCAGGCACCGTCCGACCGTCGTCGATTGCGGCGGTCCGAACTGTTTTGTCGCTGGACTCCTCCCGAGGCACATGGCGATCAGTGACGTCGACGACCCGAGTCTCCTGTTCATCTGGACGGACCAGCAGGCCGCGGCCACCATGTCAGCGTACGGGAACGACGATATCGAGACGCCGAACCTCGACGCCCTGGCGGCTGACAGCGTCGTGGTCGACCGGGCCTACGCCTCCCAGTCGGTCTGTACGCCGTCGCGGTCGACGGTGCTCACCGGGAAGTACCCACACAGCAACAGCCTCTCGGAGAACAACGAACGGTTGCCCGCCGACGCGCAGTGTTTCCCGGAACTCGCGGACTTCGAGGAGTACACGACCGCGTTCATGGGCAAGTGGCACCTCGGCGACGAGATCTTCGCCCAGCACGGCTTCGAGGAGTGGGTCGCCCTCGAGGACCAGTACCACCACTACTACTCCGAGGAGTACCCCGACGACGCCCACTCGGCGTACCACGGTTACCTCCTCGACCAGGGGTACGAGCCGGACGTCGTCGAGGAGGACGGCTTCCGGTACTTCTCGCGGGGCTGGGTCGCGAACAACGTCCCCGAGGAACACTCGAAACCCGCCTTCCTCGCGAGCGAAGCCAGCCGGTTCATCCGCGAGCACCGGGACGAGCCGTTCATCCTGCACGTCATGTTCCTCGAACCCCACCAGCCCTACACCAGCCCCCGGGACGACCAGTACGACCCCGACGAAGTCCCGCTCCCGGACAACTTCGAGCACGACGGGCTGACCGACCAGCCCCTGGACGTCCGGTTCGCCCGCGAGTCGCTCCGCCAGGGCGTCGACTTCCGGGCGAGTCACATCCTCGGCGACGACCCCGGCCCCGGGGAGTGGCGCGAACTGGTCTCGCGGTACTGGGGGCTGGTGAGCCTCGTCGACACACACGTCGGGCGCATCCTCGACACCGTAGAAGAGTGCGGGCTGGTCGACGAGACGATCACGGTGTACACGAGCGACCACGGCGAGATGGCGGGCAGCCACCAGCTCTACTCGAAGATGAACCAGTTCGAGGAGTCGATCCGCGTCCCGCTGTTGCTCCGGCTGCCCGGCGTCGAGCGCAACGGCGAACGGGTCGAGAATCCGCTGAGCCAGGTCGACCTCGTCCCGACGCTGCTGGAGGCGATGGGGCGTCCGCGCCCGTCTCACCTCCAGGGGTACAGCTGGATGCCGTTTCTCCGCGGCGAGGGCGACCTGGTCGAGGAGAACGTCTTCGTCGAGTGGAACGGGTCACACAACATCGGCTTCCACGGGCGCTACTCCGACTACCTGGAGACGCCGAAGACCCGGCCACACCCGGACCCCGAACACCGGGCGGTCTGGGACGACCTGCTCGAACGGGAGGGTCGCGAGCCGCTAACCGAGGCCGATCTCAGGCGCCTGATGACCGACCCGGTCCGGACGGTCCTCACACCCGAGGGCTGGAAACTCAACTTCCGGCGAAGCGGCGACCACGAACTGTACGACCTCTCGACGGACCCGGGCGAGACGGAGAACCTCGCGCTCGACGGCGACCACGACGACGTAATCGACCGGCTGTCGGAGCTGATATTCGACTGGCAGAAACGGACGCAGGACCCCGTCTCCGTGTAGGGCTCGACGCAAGACCCCGTCTCCGTGTATGAACGGCCGTCGAGTCCCGTCTCCGTGTATGAACGGCCGTCGAGTCCCGTCTACCTGTAGAGTCCGAGCTAGTCGGCCAGAAAGTCGAGGAGGAGTCGCTCGAACCTCCCGGGGCGTTCGAGTTGTGCGCAGTGACCGCAGTCTTCGAGCAGTTCGAACCGGGCGTCCGGGTTCCCGTCGGCGAGACGCTCGAAGAGGTCCTCCATCCACGAACGCGGTTTCAGTTCGTCGTCGGCGCCAGCGACGAGGAGTACCGGTCGGTCGACGCTCTCGTAGTCGGTCTCCCGGCGCGTCGGCGGGTCTTGCTCGAACGGCGGGTCGAGCGTGCCGGCCACGATTGCCTGCCACTGCCCGGGCACGCGGGCCAGTTCCAGCCGTCGCTGGAGATGCGTCTCGTCCCACCACTGCTCGTAGTAGAGGTCGTCGAGGAACTCGTGCATGGCCGACTCGCTGCAGTCGAAGCTCTCGAGCAGTTCCTCGAAGCCGACGGGGATCCCGCCGCCCCCGCTGACGCTGACCGCCTTCTCGACCGGGAGCGGGGGCTCGGACTCACAGAGGGCACTCAGGATATCGCCCCCGCCCATCGAGTTCCCGACGAAGTGTGCGCTGTCGACACACAGCGTCTCACAGAAGGCCCGCAGGTGGCGGACCCGGAAGTCGAACTGGTCGGTGAAGTCGTACCGTTTCTCGGTGTCGCCGAACCCGACGGCGTCGGGCGCGAGGACGTGATACTCCGACGCGAGTGCCGGGATCGTCCGCCCCCAGGTCACCTCGGCCGCGCCGCCGAACTCCCCGCCGTGCAGGAGGACGACCGTCTCGTCGTTGTCACGTCCCGCTTCGAGGTAGTGTGTTCTGACGCCGTCGGCCACGACGTACCCGCTCGTGTAGTCGCTGTCGCTAGCCATTCGTGTCTCACGTCACGGCCGGCCGTCAAGTCGGTTCCGGTCGATGGGGTGGGATCAACTGATCTGGAATATCGAAGCCCATTCGTCGACTGACGTTCGGTATCACTTGCTAATGTCACTCCAAATCCAGACAAAATCAAACAGAAACATAGATTTATATCGGTGGTGTGTCGACATCGCGTATGGATTTCGGGATCTTCCACAACGGGAGTACGACGCTCCCGCTCAAACGAGCCGACAACGAGATCGTCGTGCCGGACGGCACGCTCGCGGAACTCCACGAGAGCAACAAGGACGTCGTCACAGACCAGATCCGCCACGCGGAACTGGCGGACCAGCACGGGTTCGACCGGGCGTTTTTCACCGAACACCACTTCGAACTCTCGGGCGTCGAGTTCAGTCCCAACCCCGTGAACGCCCAGATGGCCGTGGCCGCGCGGACCGACGACATCCGGCTGTGCCAGATGGGGAACATCCTCCCGTGGCACGACCCGATCCGGCTGGCCGAGCAGACCTCGATGCTCGACGTCTACAGCGACGGCCGCGCCGAGATCGGTATCGGTCGGGGGTACCAGCCCCGCGAGTCCGAGGTGCTGGGCGCGATGTACTGGGGCGGGACCACGATGAACCAGGAGCAGAACCGCCAGGTGTTCGAGGAGAAGTACGAACTGCTCGTGAAAGCCTGGACGGAGGAGCTGGTCTCGTACAGCGGCGACTTCCACAGCATCCCGCCGAAACACACGATCCACCACCACACCCAGGACCACGCGTATCTCGACGACGACGTCACCGACCACGACGTCGAGGACGCGCTCGACTGGGACGAGGGCGGCGACATGTACTCGGCCAACGCCTCGCGACGGCTGCTCTCGACGAACAGTCGCGCGACGTCGATCCCGGTGTTCCCCCAGCCCCAGCAGGAGCCACACCCGCAGATCTGGATGCCGGTCGTCTCGCCGCGCTCGACGAAGTGGGCGGCGAAAAACGGCGTCAACGGCGTCATCACGCTCGGTCCGAAGTCCCGGATCGAGCCGGTCGTCGAGAACTACTACGAGGCCGCTGCGGAGGCGGGCTGGCCGGACCACCATCCGGAACACGACGGCGAACCGTTCGACTACGGCTGGGACGCCGACCGCCAGCGCGGACTCGGGTTCTACCGGCTGTTCTTCAACACGGAGGTGGCCGACGAGGAGACCTACGAGCGGTTCAAACTCGGCGCCGAGGCACTCTGGGACCACCTCTCGTCGGCCTACAGCGCGGAGTTGCTCCTCGACCTCTCCGAGGCGGAGATCGAGACGCTCCGCGAGCGCCAGGACCTCGACGAGGACCAGCACGTCCGCGCGGACTACGAGATGATCGAGAAGAAGTCCATCGTCGTCGAGGGCACCGCCGAGGACATGATCGACGAGGTCGTCGAGATCAAAGAGCAGGTCGGGTTCTCCGACCTGAACCTGCTCGGCTACTTCGAGGTGCCCGGCCTCACCGGCGAGGAGGCCGACGAACAGCTCCGGGCCTTCGCCGAACGCGTGAAACCCGCCCTCGAAGAAGAGTACCCCAGCTGAATCCCCACACTCGCGAAACCGAGGAGCGCGTCGTAGAAGCGTTCACGGGAGAATGTGAATATAACGCTGGTTTCCTGTCGTTGAGCCCTTGAAGAAAATCGTGTCTTCGACAGCACCGCACTCGTTCGTGAGCGTTGAAAGCCCTCGGGGAGCGAAGCGACCGGAGTCGTCTGCGCGACCCCTGTCCGCGCGGGCGGTGCTGAGAGCGCGGATATGTCGCGTGGTTCGAGAGACCGTGGCTCTCTCGGCATCTCGAAAATCTTCGATTTTCGGTGACAGCGACCGCGAGCCCGC